>Ga0307477_10000166_pt1 | contig 92711 bp, 81 predicted proteins | sample atmos_gasesECM2C_FD_203316 | JGI IMG/M metagenome (GOLD analysis project Ga0307477, IMG submission 203316) | Hardwood forest soil microbial communities from Morgan-Monroe State Forest, Indiana, United States - atmos_gasesECM2C_515 | ecosystem: Environmental > Terrestrial > Soil > Temperate... | reverse complement strand
CCCGACGCCGTGTTGTGATCGACTTGTGCGGCGTTCGCATTCTCGAAGACAAAGCCATAGGCGTTGGGGTCATTGCCGGTCGCCGTTGAGTGCGAGACGGAGACGGTGTCCGCGAAGGTCATGCCGTTGCCGGACCCATACCCTGAAACGGCGGTATGATCGATCGTGATGTCAGTCGGCTTGTGAATACTTACCGAATCGATCCCGAAGTAGGAACCGTCGATCGTCGTATGATCGATGGTCAACCCGGTTGAGTCGAGTTCCACCAACCCATCGCCGCTGCTGTTGCCGTGCGTCATCGCGGTGTTGTCGACGTGAACGCCGTTCGTGTTGTCGACGTAGACCCCGAAGGTATACGGGCCGTTGATCGTCGTGTGGTCCAACTTCCGCCCGGGGTAGCTGGGGCCGAAGTATACGCCGACGTCGCACGGCGTCGTCGAGAAGTCGAGGGCGAGATGGTCGCCGCCGCCGACGACGGCCGCGGTGATCGTGGCGCCGTACGTGGTGGTAACCGTGTGGCAGGCGGCGTTGGGCGTGGCGCCATGGAGCGCCAATGGGTTACGGTCGCCCAGATGCTTCGAGGCTGAGGCGTCGCCGAGCCCCCGCGGCGCCGGATCGAGCGTTCCCATCGACGAGGCGGCGCACGCTGCTAGCAACGTGGCCATCCCCACGGTGGCGAGCGCGTGAAGCGCATTGCGATGGATCATCGAATTCCAACCTTTCGTCCGTCCCCGGCTGCCGGCCGCCGGACCCTCCGCTATGGATGCGCCGGTCGCCGGCCCGGCCCTCCTGCAGACGGGGTGGCTGGAGCCGAGCGAGACCATCCTCGAAGAGGAACAGCGCGATGCCGCTGAGCTCGGAAGCATCGCTGTAATTCGGCTGCCGTTAGTGGCTGTATTGTGCGCGCAGATCGCAGAAGCGCGCTGCGACGAAACGCGTGCGGGAGGAGGACCTATCCCCCTCCCGCTCTCTAGCGTTGCGGAACCGGTTCTTGTGGCAGGCTCGCTATCAGCGATGGCGCTGTGCGAAAGCGTCTGGCGGGCTACTCGATGATCGTGAGGTTCATCGGCACTACGGACCCCACGAGCCTTGCCGTCCCCCGGGAATAATAGGACCTTGCTGACCGCTTCCGTTCGCGTTCATGATCCAGATGCCGCCCGTTTTGCCGTTCGTGCCGTTGGTCCAGGAGATATGCGACGCATCGGGCGACCAGGACGGTTCGAAGCCACCGCTCGTCAGTTGCGTCAGAGTCCCTGACGTCGGATCACACGTATAGAGCCCGTTTATCGCGAAGAGCGGCTTGCTGTTTGGCGCCAACCACACGAGGTCGATGATCGAGCCGGTGCTGGTGCATACGTCCGTACTTGTCCCACCGGTCGCCGGAATCGTGAAGAGGTGCGCGACGCTACCGACAGGCGCGTGATACGCGATCTGCGTGCCGTCCGGCGACCAGGCAGGATGTATACCGCCGCCGCCAGCACTCGTGATTTCCGTCGGTGGACCGCCCGAGACATTAATCGTCCAAATCCCGCTGTCGGCGTACACGATTTTTGTACTGGTGGGATCGAAAGACGGCACATTGCCGGTGGCGTTGAGGAGCCGGTTGTTCGTCCCGTCTGAATTCATGACGCGGAGACCCGCACTCCCCTTTGTCCCGCCCGTATAGGTGATCAGCGCGCCGTTTGGCGAGAACTTGGGATTGATGCCGGAGACACCTAGGCTTACATCGGCCCCGGTGGCCAGGTTATAAATGTGAAGGGTGCCGGTCGTATAGACGATTCTCCCAGTGAGCCCCGTGAGAGGGGTCGGCGTGGGACTCGGCGCTCGCATAGCGGTCCGATTTGCCGAAGTCGCGTCCGGGGTGCTTGTCGGTGCCAAGCCGCCGCCGCTGCAGCCTACAAGCGACAAAGCGACAATAAGACAGCTAGGCTTCCACGCGGCTGGAAACGATGAGCGCATAGAGATAAAACCCAAGACCCGCATCTGTAAGAACGCGCGACTGCGCAGATACGCTCTGGCAGCGGATTCCGAGTCGGATGGAGCGACCTAACGGGCCAGCTTAAGAGGGTCTTCCGGTTCGGTGCTTCTGACCTGCCACAAAGGTCGGGGTTTCCCTCGTGCTTTTTCGACGTTTTTGCGGGATGAAATGTCAAATCGCCATTTAGTAGAGCCTAACAACAAACCGCAGCGGTGAACGGTACCTCGGCCTTGCTTGCACTAACGTCAAAACACTGCTCCACGAGCCACCGTGCGGGCTGACGTGCTTAGGCGCGGATTTGTCCACCGGGGTTCAACCATGAGCCGTTGGCGCAAAACGCTGAGGCCGAGTCGCTCTAACGTCGAGCCTCAGCGATCTCGACGAGGATCTCTGCCGCCCGTTCGCATTGTGCGCGCGACACGTCGAGGTGCGTGACGGCGCGGATCGTCCGTGCGGTGAAGGCGAAGATAAGCACGCCGCGCTCCTTCGCCCGAGCGACGACCGTGGGCGCATCCGGAGCTTCGGCCGTGAGGTCGAAGACCAGGATGTTCGTCTGGACGAGGGCGAGGTCGATCGCGATGCGTTTGCTTTGCGCGAGCCGTTCGGCGATGCGACGAGCGTTCGCGTGATCTTCCGCGAGCCGCGCGACGTTATGGTCGAGCGCGTACATGCCGGCTGCCGCGAAGATCCCAACCTGGCGCATCGCGCCGCCGAGCATGCGGCGGTGACGGATGGCCCGCCCGATCACGTCGCGAGTCCCGGCGAGCAGCGAACCGCCGGGTGCGCCAAGTCCTTTGGAAAGCGCGACCGAGACGAGCTCGAACGGCGCGGCGAGTTCGGCCGGCGACCGGCCGCTCGCGACCGCTGCGTTCCAGATGCGCGCGCCATCGAGATACGTCGCGATTCCGTGTTCCGTGGCCGCCGAGCAGATCTTGTCAGCCTCGCCTTGGGGAAAGATCGTGCCGCCGGCGCGGTTGTGCGTGTTCTCGATCTCGACAAGCGTCGTCGGCGGATAGATGATGTGCCCGCGCGCTTTGCGGGCGGCCAGGAAGTCCTCGAGCGTGAAGACGCCGCCCGCGCCGATCTCGGTGAGCTGCACGCCCGCGTTCGCCGCCGAGCCGCCGGTCTCGTGCCAGACCGCGTGGCTTCCGCGGCTCACGATGACGTCGTCCCCTGGCCGCGTAAGCAGCCGCAGCGCGACTTGATTCGCCATGGTCCCCGTCGGCAGCCAGAGCGCCGCCTCTTTCCCGAGCAGTACCGCGATGCGCTCCTGAAGCTCGTTCACCGTGGGGTCGTCGCCGAACTGATCGTCGCCGACCTGCGCGCGGCCGATCGCCGCGCGCATCTCTGCCGAGGGACGGGTGACGGTATCCGATCGTAAATCGATTGAGCTCAATGGCTTGTCATCGACTCCGAAGTGCTCGTGCGCTTTGGAATCTCTTATTGCCAAGAACTCCTCGTGCGACGAAGCGATTCCCTTGCTAAAGGGAGTCAGTCCGAATAGACCGGTTGTACTCGACAACGGACTCTAAGAGCGGGGTTTGAACGCCTCTATCTCTGGCCCAGGATATGATCGAATCAAGATCTTTGGGTAAGCACTTCCCACCGAATCCTCGCTCGCGGCTGACCAGCGTGTGCGAATCCCCGACTCTCGCATCCAAAATCCATAACCTCCGAAGCTCCTCTGGGTCGGCATCGATGGATCGCGCTAAATCGTAGAATTGGTTCACAAACACGACCTTCGTCGCCAGAAACGCATTCTCCATGTACTTCATTAACTCGGCGAGGGTAGGCGACGTGAACTCGAACCGAAGAGAAACGGGTGAAGCACGACGGTAGATCTCGTGCACCAATTTACAAGCCTCATCGTCGCCCCCAATAATCACGAAACCACAATCGTACACCTCACGCCATGGATGATCCGCCGCTTCGCCAAGAAACTCAGGGCAAAAAGCGATTCGCTTCCGCGTGGACCGTATCAACCTGTCGGTTGTGCCCGGCGGGATCGTCGATTTGATGCAAACTGGGACGAAGAGCCGCGCAATTATTTCTTCGACCTCAAAGATGTCGCACGTTCGAGTCTCTCCATCATAAGGCGTAGGAACCGACACGAAAACTAAATCCGTCTCGTTTAGACGTGCAAGGTGAGCTTCTGAAGCGTAAATGTCGAGATGTTTGTCGAAGACAGCTACGCTAACCCCTGGACAACGGCGGAAACATCGTTCCAGCGCTTTGCCAACGGTGCCATAGCCGGCGATGCCAATTCGCATACCTAGACATCCTCATGCGTCGTTGCGCGTGTGCGAACCATTGTATTGGCCGCTTCTCTAGCTTGACATGCATTTGGCGCGGCCCTACAACCAGCCGGCCAGTTGAGCAGCGAGCCACGAGCGGACCGTGTCGCTCACCTCCAGCTCCTCGAGCACCTGCATCAGCGCCGCGCGCTGCGTCTCGGCGAGCCAGTGATAGTGGACGAGCACGGGATTGCGCGCGGGCCAACCCGCTCCGCTTCCCTCGGGCGCGACCAGCAGATGCAGCGGCACGTTGTACGACGGATCGTACATCAGGACGTCTTCGGCTCGTGAGGCGATCGCGGCGCTCAACGCGGCTTGACTCGAGCCCCAGAATTCGCTCGCGACGAGTCCGACCGGGCCCACCGAGGTGATGACGTTCAAACCCCGCTTCTCCAGCGGCCGCAAACGCTCGCGAAGCGAAGCGAAGAATACGTCGGCGGTTTGCTGGAAGATGCCGAGCGTGCGCTTCGCGATGCAGAAACCCCCGTTGTAACTCGCTCGCACGCGCTGGTTGTCGATCGACGTCGTGACGAACGGCAAATCTTCCGGCTCGATCTCTGCCAATTCGCAGATGCGCCGCCAATAGCGATCGAGCGGGTCGTCGGGACCGGTCGACGTCGAGCCTTTCGTATCGACCGGCCGGGCCCCGACGTCGGCACCGTAAAACGCCGGTTCGCGCACGAACAGCATATCGGAATCGAGAACCGCGAGGTACTTCGTGCCGCCATGCCGTTCGGCCCAGGCGCCGGCGACGATCCGGTTGATCGGAAGATACGGACTTCCCGTTTCGTTGAGCGGTTCCGCAATGTGCGTCACGCCGAGTTCGGCGAGCCGCGTCGCGCCGGCGGCGGATATCGGCGACGCCGCGCGCGGCGAGACGGCCAAGATCGGCGCCCCGCGGTACTTGCCCGCGAACTCGCGCAGCGAGGCGCACAAGAGCAGCGCTTGCCGTTCGATGCCCGTCCCCTCGATGCACAACACGAACGTGACTTGGTCCGGTTCGATCTCGCTGGGAAGCTGGGGGCGGTTCTCCGCGTACGTCAGATTCACGCTGCCAAGGCGTTCGCGGAAACGCCGTCATACTCCAGCGGACGTGAAGCTGATCGTTCTGCACCACCGGCTCGGCGGATTCTCCAGCCATCATTATAATGAAGTGCTGGCGCTGATCACCGAGTCGGGGCGACGCGGGTGGCAACTCGACGTGCTGATCAGCGCTCGGACGCCGGCCGCGATAACCGAGGCTCTCGGCGGCGTCGCTCGACCGGTATTCTACGATCCTACCTTCGATTTTTCGCGCACCTTTCAGGAACGCGTCGACGATTTCGTTTCGCAGCTGCGCACGCACGCCGAGCCGACGCTCGAGCCCGGCAGCCGCGTCCTGAGCACGGTGACGACGCAGTGCGAGGCGTGCGCGCTCGCGCGCTGGGCCAAGACGCTGCCGGCCGATCGCATGCCGTGGTTCCTCGTCCTGTTTCTGAGCGACCGCTGGAATCGCGAGGACGCGCGGCCGGACGAGCCGGCCGAGCTCGAGACGGCGGCGCGCGAATTCGCAGCGCTGAGTCCCGCGACGCGCGAGCGTTTCGTCCTGGGCGCCACATCGCAAGGCCTGGCGGCGGAACTCTCGGTCCGTTTGCGGCAGACGGTCTCGCCGCTGCCGTCGAACATGAATTTCCAGGGTCTCGAAGCGCTTGCAAATGAACGCCGGAACAAGCCTGTCGCGCGGCCCCCCGCGATCGCGTTGTTGGGGGGCTCGCGCGCTGAGAAGGGCTCGGATCGCGTCCCTGAAATCATCGCCGCCGGCGTGCGACGGACCGAAGCTCGCTTCATCGTGCAGGCTCACAACGAGGACCTCGAGCCGTCCGTTTTCGAGCAATTGCGCGCCCTGCGCTCGCTGCCGGGCGTTACGCTGATCGAAGGTGCGATCGACCGCGCGAATTACGAATCTGTGCTCAAGGAAGCTGACGCGTTGTTGTTTCCTTACAAACGCAAGAATTACAAGCAACGCGTCTCGGGACTCTTTGCCGAAGGCGTTGCCGCCGGGTTGCCGGCCATCGTGCCGAGCGGAACCTGGCTAGCCGAGCAAATCGAAAGCGCTCGAGCGGCGGGCGTCGTTTACGACGGCGACGAGCCCGAAGCGATCGAACGCTGCGTCGCGGATATCGATTCGCTGACCCGCACCGCGGCGACCCTGGCCGCGCCGTGGCGCGAACGTGAGTCGCTCGGCGCCTGTCTCGATGCGTTCGAGCAGCTACTAGCGGCCCGCGCGCAATGACTGTACTAATCTGACTGGATGAAAAATCGGGACCGCGGTAGAACCCGCGCGCGTGGAGACGCGCCCAATTTACGTCGTTCTCGGTACGCATCGTAGCGGTTCCTCATTATGCGCTCACGTGATGCAAGCGCTGGGATTCGATATGTCGGACGATGCGCGCGTCGATTCTCACAACGCAAAGGGGTATTGGGAACATTACGACATCCAAATCCAGCAGGATCATATACTCGCTAGCCTGGGCCGCAAGTTCTACACCGCGACGCACGCGTTGCCGCTACCATCCGAATGGTGGAAGCTCCCGGAGATCGAACCCATCAAACAAAACCTGAGGGCCTTCTTGCTGAGCCGCATGACTTCGGCGAAACCTCTGGCGTTCAAAGACCCCCGAACGGTTCGTCTCTTGCCGATGTGGTTTGACATTTTTCGCGCGCTATCACTCACGCCGAAATTTATCATGTGCCTCCGCAAGCCTATGCAAGTGGCTCGGTCCCTCCAAGTGCGCGACGGCACCCCCATGGCTCTCGGCGAGTATCTCTGGATGTTGCACGCAGTGGATTTTTTTCGCTACACAGATGGCCGCTCGCGTTGTGTTATCGAATACGAGGATTGGTTCGAACCTGGCATGCCAAGCTTGAAGAAGCTCGCCGATTTTCTCGATCCGTCTCGCGCGAATATAGGCGCGGATGCCGGCATCGCAGCGTTAGCGGCGGATATCGTCGATTCAGGACTTAGGCATGACTCCGATCAGCCGTTGGAGCGGCCGACGCCGTACATTCAAGAATTCTACGAACTGACCAAACGTCTCGAGAACGAACCTCAGGTCGCGAAGCCAATCGCGGAAGCGATTGTCGAGTTCGAACGCTTCCAAGCCTCGATGCGTCCTTTCGAGCCGGTGATCGCTCGGAGTGTCGAACTCGAAAACGAACTCGCCAAAAGGTCCCTCGCAATACCAGTGGTTTCAAAGCATTAGCGTAGAGCGCCAGGCTCTGGGCCGTACTTCGGCGTTGCACCCGCCGGGAAAACGGCGAGTAAGCCCTCTGCGTCGTTTCGTTGGTTCAGTGACCCCGTTTCTTTCTGGCGAACTAGGTGGACGGCCTTGGGTACGATGCAATGTCGCAGGCCGCTCCACACCGTCTGCATGTGCCAGCGCCAGTCCTCGACGCCAAACCCTCTGGTTCGATCGACCGGGGCGTAGGGAAATCGTTCGTAAATGCGCCTTCTGGCAAAGGCGTTGGCCGTCCACATATTATTGAGGAACAGAAAGTCCCGATCAAATCCGGGATCGGCACTCGATTCCTGAATCAGAAAGAACGATTCGGCGGCTGGATTCGGCGTCGCCGTTCTGGAGTAATGATCGAAGTCGGTCTCATAAAAAACGTAGATCCATTGTGGATGCCAGATCGCGTCGGCTGGGGCGTTACGTGCAGTGGCGACCGCATGTGCCGCCGTGAGCCAATCGGCGCCCCAAAGATCATCGCCGTCCAAGAAAGCACAGTACTCCCCGACGGACGTTTCGAGTCCGGCATTGCGCGAGAGACCGACGTCGCCAAACGAAACCTCGTCGACCGCGTCCAGCCAGTCTCCACACCGAGCGACTACATCGCGCGTCAGTTCGTTCGGTAGATCGAGCACGGCTTGCGCCTGGATTCGTAGGCCGGCGGCCCGTGCGGCTGCGACCATATCGCGCATCGAGGCGAGCGCCGGTATTGCCAGCGCGCCCTCATGGTGAAAGATGCCGTTGACCGTTATGTCGACGCCGGCCACGAGGACCCAAAGATCTCTTCGACGTTTCGGTTGAAAACGTCAGCCGAGTGCCGTTCCAACGCGCACGCACGCGCCTGCTTCGTCATCCGCGAGACCTCCGCCGGCTCCAGCGCGACGATCTCGTCGAGTGCCGCCGAAAACTCCCGCGCCATCTGCCAACAGTCGCTTCCATGGTCGATGAAGCGGACGCCACTCGTGAAGGTATGGCTTAGCCCGCCGACTCGCGCTAGGATCATCGGAATGGCATGTTGCGACATCGCCAGGACGACGTTCGGCATCCCTTCACCATCGCTGGTAAAGAGGAAACCATCGTAATCGGTAAAATCGGCAGCCGCAATATCCATGATAACGCCACCGTATCGCAGATTCTGCAACTCAGTTTGGACGTCAACGCCGGCTTCAGGCGGCCCGAATACATCGAACTGATCTGTCGGACGCAGGTCGGCTATATGCCGAAGAAGATCGAGGCCCTTCGTAGGGCCCATCCGTGATATCCAACACCAACGTACAACCGTCGCCATCCTCCGAGTGCGTGCACGGCGAGCGGCCACACGCGATTCGAATGTAGCTTCGTCGGTGGCCGGCAAGCGAGGTGGAAGAAGACGTATCCCGGGACCCGACTGATGACCGTGCAGCCGGCGCATCGTCTCGGCCATCGGCTCGTTATCGGTCAACGTCAGAGCGAACGGCGCCGTTCGCCGCGGGAAAAAATCGCCGTAAGCTACGTCATTTACGCCCATTCTAAAATAGGCGCAGGTAAGCCGGCTAACCTGAGACAGCCCTCTCCCGTACCGAGCGACCGTTTCAAGTCCGACGCGACTATTGATAACGACGATGTGCTCCGCTTGCAGCATGTTCAAAAAGCGACCGAAGAGACTCGGGTCTTCGCTCACCAGAGGTATGGCGACATCCGGCCAAAAGAGCAAGGACGCACCGCGAAATGGCTCGAGCATCGGCCAACGCTCCCAGCCTTCGGCCTCGGCAGCAGACTGCCGAGTAAGGACGATCAACGACTCGGTGCGTGCTTCAGGCGGCTTGAGGGCACGAAGTAAGTCGGCGGCGTACTGCTCGGCCCCTCCGACCTTTAACCAGGGCAGGAGCATGACCAAACGCGGATGCGCAGGTATGGCCGAAAGCATTTCGTGAAAATAGAGGCCCGATCGAACCTCAAAGTCCGTCGCGGAGGTGGCGGGCAGTCTCTCGAGGCACCGGACGCCGGGAGCAAGTACCGCGCGATCGTGCCGCGACTGTTGTACGATCTGAGCTAACACGCTGTGAGGCGGCGAGATCCTCGCCCTCGCCACGACCTGGCGGTCGCGCCAGGTGAAATGCAAGCGCCCGTCTCGTTGCGACGGCGGAGACCCTGAGGCGTCGTGCACGATGAAGTCGCCAGGAAACGGGCGACCTTCCAAGAGGCCGTAATCGAGCCAGTGGCCGGCAGGTTCAACCCCAGCTGCAGCGACATCCGGATTTTGGTTCAAATACAGATCGGAATCAAACGCGCCGCGCACGAAGCGTTCAAAATCGGGGCTCCCCGACGTGCGGCGATCGTTTCGAAAGTCGCGAACAAGCGCCGTACCGCGGGCGTGTCCGAGAAGGTCACGACCGATGCCCAGTAGGCGCGAGATCACGGCTATCTGGCGCGCTGCCACACCGTCTCGTTGATGCGGCCGCCGGAGCTAGCCGTTGCTGGGACAATGTACTTTAACACGTAACCGATGAGGGTAAAGTGTCGAATTTGCTGCGTTCCTTCCCAGTTTGGATAGGACGCGTGTTCGATCTGAAACGTAATGGTATGATCCGTGTCGTTGACCGAATACCTGCCCCAGTGCGGATTGCTGCCGCGCACGAAGGCTTGATTCTCCTCGGGCGTCCCGTTCCAGCGGTCGTTCGACGCGAATTTCGGACGGTCGGTAGTTACGATTTGTATCGAATAGCGCCCGGCGGCATCGAACATTGCGATGCCCGCCGGGCGCGTACCAAATACGTGAGCCCTGTTCCCATCGGCGCTGATGCCGTCCACCGACACCAATGTCCAGGTGCCCACCAGAGAGGTGTCTCGAGCGAGTGCGTCGCGGCTCAAAACGTATACGGCGAGAAACGCGAACGCAAAGATGCTCGCGATAAGAGCAACGAATCGGATCACGGCAGCCTCCTTAGCCCAGGTTTGGCATTCCCTGAGCTACGTCGGCGGTCCCGGGCCAAGCGCTCGCGATGGCGGGAGGGCGCTGCCTACAATCTTAGCCTTCCTGACTCACGACGCGTATCGCCGGGCGCACTAAGGCGTATGTACCGTCGCGGGCTCGATTTTCAAAACCTGGTAGAGCCAGGCGACGCAAGCTTCCTGTATTTGCTGGGCGGTCAAGGCGTGGGATAAATCCGGGCCCGGCTGCGGCTTAACCGTCGTATTACCAATGGTCTTCATCGAGCCGTCGCTCATACGCATGTTGACGGCAAACGGCCGGCATTCTAGTTTCATCGCGCCGGAAGCCATCGTTGCCGTCGCAGTTTCGTCGGGTTGTGCCGGACGACAGATGTAGGTCGCCAACTTCGACGTCTGCGTCGTCGTTTGGGCATTCAAGGTCGTACTCGACGACGCCAAGGCGACCGAAAAGGCAAGGAGAGCTACGCGGCGTGGAGTGAGGGGCGTTGAAATATTCATCATACCTGCGGTACGCCCGTCGACGCTCTTCCGGATGACATCTTGGGCGGCGCTCATCCAACGACAGCCTTCCGTTCGTATCGGAGATGGTTAGCCGATCAACCTCACGGTTTTTTCAGCCATAAATCGATCGAGCGTATCCGGGCTGTCGATCGGTACGATTCCCGGCGTATGATGAAAAAGTTCGGGACGAGCAACCTTGATCCACCTAAACCCGGCTCGTTCGCAGGCGAAGAAATAAAGGCACTCGATCGCATGCGCTAATGGTGCGAAGATCACCGATTCTGCACGCGGTGCGCGGCCATTTGCGGTCGCATCACCATCGTTCGGCTCGACCGGAAAATCCTCGAAGGCCAGATTTAGATCGAGCAGCGGTTTCAGCGCGGCCGACCGAGCCCAGAACATCGAACCCGACGGATAGTCGAGGCGCCCGTCTTCGGATAGCGGAATTCCCATGCGGCTCGCCAGGCTTTCGGCAAGCCCAAAATTTCCGCCCCAATGGACGTCACGGCGTATGGGCTCAAAATGCTGCGGAGCGAGGATCCCAAGGTCTGGATAACGCGCGAAAGCGTCGAAGATGCTGCCGACGACCTCCGGCGAGCCCAGCAGGTTTTCAAGAAGAAAACGGCGCCAGTGCGACTTAACGAGTTCGGGATAAACGGACCGCTTTGAGTGGATATGGAGAACGTAGTCGTACCGAGCGTACACGTCTCGAACGGCGATGAGTTTCGGCGCTATATCGCGTCCGCGGTTCATCGCCAGCCGGATCTCGACGGCGCCTACGTTCCAATCGGCGAAGCAGTACCCAATAGCTGCTTGTTTCGACGGTGTGTCGGTGGTAATGAAGACGTCCAGCGGAAACGGAGCATTTTGAAGATAGCGACGAAACTCAGGCGCAACTTGGTCGTGGAAGATATGACAGATTGCGGCAACGTGCGGAGCCGGTGCAGACATGAAAGGCCGGTATGCAAAGGGTACGGCCACGGCGCAGTCAAGCTCGAGCGATTCGCTTTCTAAGCGAGTAGATAGCCGGCTTTCTAAGGGACCGAAAGGACCCCACTCACCATCGGCGCCGACTCGTCCTTCCTTTGCCCCATCTAAGATAAAGTGCAACAGTGGATTCACTCCGGCGGCCAGAACGTCGGGGTTGGCCAATAAGTATGTGTACGTGCTGAAGGACGGGCTGGGGTCGCGCCCTTCCGTTGCACCGAATTCGATGTAGTGTAGGATCGGGTCCATCCCTGCGGCATTTACGTCAGGATTCTGCTCGAGATACCACTCTCGATCGAACAGCCTGCTTGCCTCAATCTCGCGTGGAGCGGAAGGCTTAAAGACCGAATTGCGAAATCGGCGCGCCACTCGAATTGGGAGTGAGAGAAACGAAGAAGCCTGCGGACCAACGGTCCGCGGCTGGACTGCCGCTTCGTGCACTTGATCCAGCCACCTGTCGTCGCCTTTTAGCCGACGCGTAACAGCCGGTTCGATGATCTTCAGCCGTTCAAGGATATGACGAGAAACGGTATCCGCAGAGAAATGCGTGCGAATGTCTACGGCCGCTTGTCGTCCACGCTCCCGCCCAAGCGACGGTTCGTTGAAGAGGCGCTTCAGGATGTTCGCTGCATGCTCGACGTCCGGCTCGGCCCACGTTTGACCGGCGGCGTAAGGTCTATAATCCTTTTCCAGCGTGGTGAGGCGATACTGAACGGGAAAACTATTTGCCTCATTCATGTAATCGGTGTTGCCGGACCACGCCGTGCCGACGACCGGCTTTCCCATGGACATCGCCTCCGCCAGGGTGAGGCCGAAACCTTCCGCGCGGTGCAGAGAGAGGTAGACATCGCACGCCGCGATCAAGCGGTTCTTCTCAAGTCTACTAAGATGCTCGGCAAAGATCGATATTCGGGGGTCGTCGCTCGCGTCGAGCAGTTGGCGGTGGCTTTTGGAATCGTGTTTGGCATTGATGGACTTGAGGACGAGCCTGACGCGCTCGTTGCCTTGAAAGGCTTTCTTGAAGGCACCGATGGCGGCCAACGGATTCTTGCGCTGGAAAACGGAAGAATAATCGTACACGAACAGGATGGTGAATTCATCATCCGGGAGCCCGAAGTGGGACTTGGTCGTCGCCGGGATCAATCCAGTGTTGACGACCGGTGGAATTCGAACGCAGGGAATCGATGAAACCTTGGAAAGCGCCTGCTGCACGTACGTTGTTCCGACCCAAATCTCGTCGAAAAAGCGGAAGGCGTTATGCCATGCCTTGGGAAGATCGGGAAGCTCCCACCACCACGAGCCGATGTTGTAACGTTTCTTGAAAAACGTTAGCCCAACTTGAGCCGCGAACGCGGGAACGTTGCACGCATTGACGCACACGAGATTTATTTGATGACCGGACCCAGCCGAGGCTAAAACGCTCGTATCCCGGTTGCGATGGGCTGTGGTGTGCGAAACATCTATGATCGATACCGGGCAGCCGGCGGCCTCGAGCGCCGCTATATGCGAGCGCGCAGCCTCGCCGATCCCCATTTCCGATCGAATGTATCCGGCGACGTTTATGCCAGTGGTGACGACGGGCGTCGTTTTCAGTATCAAAGGCGAGCCTCTTGGACTACGGCTTGCCGCCTTCCCGCCCTGGCGCGTTACGTCCGCCCGGACGCCACCGCCACGCCGCCTAAAACTCCGGGGCGAGCGGGGCCGCGCCGTCGTACTCTCCTCGAGTGCCCGAGCTTCCCGATGTCGCAGCCTATATCGATGCATTGCAAGAGCGAATCGTCGGCCGTCGGCTGGAAGATGTACGAATCGCGAAACCGTTCTTTCTTCGAACGGCAGACCCGCCGATCTCCGACGTTGCAGGACGCAACGTTCGTGAACTACGGCGCATCGGAAAACGCATTGCCCTCGGGCTCGACGGCGATCTCTGGCTGGTAATTCACTTAATGATCGCGGGCCGGCTGCATTGGAAACCTCCGGGGGCACCACTGGGCGGCAGGAGCAGTCTCGCGGCTTTCGATTTTCCGAACGGGTCCCTCGTGCTTACCGAAGCCGGCGCCAAGCGTCGCGCGTCGCTCCATATCGTTCGCGGGGAGTCAGCCCTAAACGACATGGAGGCGGGCGGCATCGATGTCCTCACGAGCGACCTCACTTCTTTTCGCGTTGCGCTGAGCGCCGAAAACCGCACGTTGAAGCGAGCGTTGACCGATCCGCGCATCGTAAGCGGCGTCGGCAACGCCTACTCCGATGAAATCCTTCACGCAGCGCAATTGTCTCCGATCACGCTCACTCAGAAACTGACCCCGTCTGAGTGGGAACGTCTGTTCAACGCCGCACGTGAAACGCTTCAACTTTGGATTGAACGGCTACGAACTGAGGCCAACGGCGCGTTTCCGGAGAAGGTCACCGCGTTTCGCAACGATATGGCGGTGCACGGCCGTTACGGAAAACCTTGCCCCCGGTGCGGCGAAAAGATCCAGCGAATCCGCTATGCGGACAACGAGACGAACTACTGCGCCCGATGCCAGAATGATGGAAAGCTCTTGGCGGATCGCGCGCTATCGCGTCTCTTGGGATCTGACTGGCCGCGCACGTTGGAAGAACTAGAAACGCTCAAGCGCCGCTAGTGTAACACCGTGACCCACGGGCTTCCAGTCGGATTCTTGGATGCAGAGGGATCCCAGAACATGAACACCTTGCCGTACGTGGGCGCGATGCTCGCAATGATCTTCGCCTGATCCTTGACCGGCGTGTCGGGCAGCGTTGCGTGGATCTTCTTCAGCTCGGTCTTGTGATAATGCCACATTGCCTGCTCCGATTTGGGGAACGTCGCCCAGACCGCTGCCGGCACGATCGTCTCGACGCCGACCAGCCGACCCTGAGGGCCGTCGGCATCGTACAACTGGCACTCCGTGAGATTCGCTGAGATCGTCTTGCACCAGTGATGCGCGATCTTGGTGGGATCCTTGTCGCCAAAATGATGATCAGCGTCGATGTGCAGCGTAAAGCCGGTATCAGGCGACACGGACGCGGCGGAGGTCGCAGGGCCGCGCGACGTGATGAACGCGGCAGTTACCATGAAAACTCCGATGACAGCGTAAGCGAACAACTTCATCTTCATAGGCGTATCCTTTCAGACTTTGCTGCAGATGGATTCCGCGAATGGGTGGCGCGGGCCCTTCCTAAATCAGGTCTCCACGCGCTGCCAGCGGATCACGGCAATAAGTGCGGCGGCTCCGGCGACGACGTAGATAGCGACGGCGTGTGCCGCGAGCGCAGGCGACGCGCCGCTGGTGGCCTCGAAGGGGACGATGCTCAAATACGAAATCGGATTGAAGAGGTTGAGCGCGACGACGAGTGCGTCCAGTCCCGGACCAAGCCTGGCGGCGCTGAGAAAGTTCAGGCCGACGGCCGCGACCCAAACGGCGGCGAGCGCCCAACCTGCCGCGGCTCGAGTGCACGACAAGGCTTGGACGAGTGCATACCACGCGAGCACGCTGCCGAACGCGAGCGCAATCCCGAACCAGGACGCGGCATCGAACGTGAGCGAGTGCGCCACGCCGGCCGCGATATGCAAGGCGAGCAACGCGAGCGAGGTCGTGACAAAGAACGCGCTCAAGCCGAGGACGTCGATGCCGAGGACGGTCGCAACGAAGGCGGCACGCGCGCGCGGCTTCGTCAATGCGAAGTCGAGGTGGTCGAGGTGACGACTGAGACTCGAACCCGCGATCGATGCGAACAACAAGCAAGCGAATGCGACCAGGACCGCATGCCCGCCGACACTATACAACTTCCCGTCGTCGATGCTTCCGGCGCGGGGCCATATCGGGAAAATTGCGGCCACGAGCACTAAGAGGCCGGCGAGCACGATGAGATATCCCCGCAAGACACGCCACGTGCGCAACACTTCGATGTAGTACATACCTTTAACCCACCGTACCGGCGCTGCCGGCAATCACATTCAAGAAAAGCTCTTCGAGATTCTGATCGAGGATCTCGACATGCTTCGGTCCGAGCGATGCGAGCGCGCGGGCGAAACCTTCGCTGTCGTCGCGCACGTGGAAACGCACGACGCGGCCGCTCTGCTGGATCCGGCGGACACGCGGATCTTTCGCGACGCCGTTGAGGATCGGCGGCTGTTCAAAGATCGCCTCGACGATCCGTTCGCTCGATTTCAGCGAGTCGAGGTCGCCTTCGAGGATCAGGTGGCCGTTTTTGATGATCGCGAGCCGGTCGGCAGCGCGCTCGACCTGCGTGATCTGATGCGACGAGAAGATCACCGTTGCCCCGCCGGCTGCCGCATCGATGACGAGATCTAGGACGGATCGCTGATGAACCGGATCGAGCCCGCCCGCCGGCTCGTCGAGCACGAGAATTTCGGGCCGCGTGCAAAAAGCCAACACCAGCATGAGCGCAGTGCGCTGGCCCTTGGAAAGCGTCCGAACCTTCTTGCGCGGATCAATGCCGAACAACGCGGTCAGCTTGGCGGCACGTGCTGAATCGTAACGGGTACAGCTACGGCGCACGACCTCGAGATGCTCGGCACCCGTCATCCATTCATAGAGCATGCTCTTCTCCGGTACGTAGGCGAGCCGCTCGAAGGTTTCCGGTGCGAGAGGCAGACCGTCGAAGCGCACCGTGCCGTAGCTCGATTGCGTAAGCCCGAGCATGCATTTGAACGTCGTCGTTTTGCCGGAACCGTTCGGGCCGAGCAGGCCGCATACCGATCCCTTGGGGATCCGTAACGTCAGGTCGTCTACAGCGGTTGTCGCACCGTAACGCTTCGACAGGTGATCGATTTCGATGGCCGGCGTCATACTCTATCCTCTTCCGCGTCGGGGAACCAGCGTTGAACGACGGCATCGAAGAGTGCGCGCATCTCTTCCGCTTCCAGCCCCAACGAACGCCCTTCGCGCACCGCGTGCTCGAGCGCCGTGCGTGCAACGTCGGCCAAGTTGCGGCGAACGTCGGCCACGACGCCGTTCGAGCGCACGAACGAGCCACGACCGGGACTGGTTTCGATCACGCCGTCGCGCTCGAGATCGTGATACGCTCGCGCGACGGTGTTTGGATGGATGGTCAAGTCCAGCGCGAGCTGCTTGACCGTCGGAAGCTGCTCGCCGGCAGCCAAAGCGCCGACGGCGATCAAACGCTTGACCTGCTCCATCAGCTGCAGGTATATCGGTACGCCGCTGCGCGGATCGACGTTGAACGGAGAGGGCACCGATCATTCGACCTCGTCCATTACCACTTCTCCTAATATCACGTTGTACTGTGATATTAGTACAATAGGCCGGACTCTGTCAAGGACTCGGCGCGTTTCGAGGTGCCTCGCGTCAACACGGGTCGGAGGCCCGGGCGAATCTGCGGAATCGAGACCATCGTCTGAGAACGCCTTCGAATGACCTACGCTGAGTCGCTCGCCGAACTCGAAAAGATTGCCGAATCAGAGCGGCAAGATCAGGGGATCCGTCCTGAGTGCCGCTCGATCGCGATGCTTCACGGCGACCGGACGGAACGCGTCATCGTATTCTGGCACGGCTTCACGAGCTCTCCTCCGCAGTTCGAATCACTCGGGCGCATGTTCTTCGAACGCGGCTATAACGTCTATATTCCGTTGCAACCGCGCCACGGGCGCCGCCGAATGACGCGGGCTCTCGAAAGACTGCAAGTCGTCGACCTGCAGGCGGCGGCGCTGCGCGCCATCCGCATCGCCGGCGGCCTCGGCGAACACGTCGACACCGCCGGTCTGTCCTTCGGCGGCGTGATCGCTGCGTGGCTGGCGCAATGCACCCGCATCGACACGGTCATGCCGATCGCACCGTTCCTCTCGCTTCCCTGGTTCTCGTACCGAGTCGGACGCGTCGTAGCCGACTTCTACAGGCGCTTCCCCAACCGTTGGTTTTGGTGGAACCCGTTTGAGCGCGAGCAGCTCGGCCCACCGTATGCGTATCCCAGGTATCCGACGCGGACGCTCGCGAGAATGCTCGAGTTCGCCCATTCGGTCGTGAAGCTCTCGCGACGCGCACCGCCGCTTGCGGACCGCTGCGTCATCGTGATCAACAGCAAGGATCCCGCCTGCAACAACTCGGTGAGCTCGAGGCTCTGGTCCAAGTGGGCGGGCACGGCGAAAATTCAGTCCTACGCGTTCGCCAACCTCGATCGGCGCCACGATTTCATCGATCCCGTCACGTACCCCGCCGCCGAACAGCTCGTCTATCCCCTGCTCGTCGACCTCATGATGCAACACTCGGACTCACCCGTGCCTGAGCCCGAACCGGCTCCGACTTTACTTCACGAGATTCGTTCGGTGCTGCGTCTGCTGCGCAAGTGAGGTCCGGCCTAGTTTTCCGTCAGTAAGCGAACGACGGCGCGCAAACCATCTCGCGGCACCGGCGGAATAACGGCCCAATCAGGCGCGAGATTTTGCTCTGGCAAAACCCAGCGATACCCGCGGACGAGCCGGGCGGTGAACAAGGCCATGAAGACCGTCGTGAGATCGAAGCCCGGACAGCGGTGTCCGTCCGGCGGGCCGGCGCCTTGCGGCGTGTACGCATACGGATGCGACGCCTGCTCGGCGCGTTCGCCAAAACGTTCGGGATCGAAACGTTCGGGTTGGGGAAACGTCGCGGCCTCGCGGTCGTTCGCCCAGACGGCGGCCGCTACCATCCAGCCGGCCGGGATGACGAAGCCGTCGACGGCGAACGAACGCCGCGCTCGTCCGATCATAAACGGCACGATCGGCGTCAAACGACGCACCTCGTCGACCACTCGGATGAGGTACGCGTTCGCGGCTAGCTCGGCGGCGGCCGGCGCAGCGGAGAGCGTCGCCACCGCGGCGGCAAGTCGCTCGCGCACATCGGGATGCTCGGTCAGAAGGACGATCGTCGCGGCGAATTGCGCGAAGACGATGTAACCGGCAAGGAACAGGTGGTGGAGTTCGCCGGGGGCATCCTCATCCGCGATCGTCGTGCCGTCCCTCGTGCGCGCGGCGAGCATGCGCGCCAGCCCGTCGTCGTATGTCCGTTCGCGGTGCGCGCGCACCAGATTTCGGTAGTACGCGAGCGCCTCGTCCTTCGCGCGCACGCCCTTCGTAAACGTCGTGCCGGGCAAGGGAATCGGTAGCGCGGTGGTCGCAGCGGCGATGGCTTCGCATCGTTTCACCAATGCAACGAGATCGGGTCCTGATTCGAGGCTGGCAAAGACGGCGCCAAGCGTCTCGATCGCGAGCCGCTTGAGTTCGTCGTTCCAACCGATCTCGGCCTCGCTCGTCCAGCGCGCGAACGCTTCGTCGATGAAACGCGTCAGCACGGGCACGTAGGCGTCGATCGCCTCGCGGGAGAGCGCCGCGCTGACCGATTCTTTGCGTCGCAGATGGGGAGGCCCGTCGAGGTTGTTGATGACGTTCGTCCCGCCGAAGAGCGTTTGTACGTTCGAAGGATTCCCGCCGTCGCGCATCACGTTCTGGGGATCGTAGAACGCTGCGATCGGCTCGGGGCCGGTCAGAATGGCCGCGCTACGCCCGAGCAGGCTCGTACGAAACACGCGGCCGTAGCGAGCGCGCCGCTCCTGAATGAATCCGAACGGATCTTTGACGAACGCCAGCGTTTCACCCAGACCGGGAAGTCCGGTGCTTCCCGGTGGTTGCGACGCCGTCACTCTACCGGGCCCGAATCGGGGATGCGCCTCATGATCTCGTGGGCGAGTGCGTTCGGATCGGCATCCTTGCCAAGCGTGACGGCGATCTTCGGAAACCGTTCGCCGCGCGTGTCGATCACCAAGCAATCCGATTCGCCGGTCAGATCGCAAAAGATGATCCCGGCTGGGTTGGCAAAGATGCCCGCCGTCTTGAGATAGCCCAACCCCGTCCCAAATAAGCGGAATTGCAGTTCGAGATCCTCGAAATTGCTCACGTACGCATTCGTGACGTGCGAGAGCGGTAAGTGAAACGAACCGTGGAAGGCCAGCAGCTCGTCGAGCAGCGACAGCTTGATGTCCAGGTAATCGCCTTCGATCCTAACGTCAGCCATGCAACCCTCCTTGATGCCCCCGCCGCGCTTATTCCTCGCTATCGGCGCCCCGGGGCGGCGAAATGGCGGGGGCGAGACGTCCGCCCGACCGGCAAAGGATGGCTCGGCTTTGTGAAATAGAAGCCACCGGGAATGCGGCTTGCTGCACTCATGCGCACGCGATGCGACGGCGACATCATCGAAGAGTTCGTGCGTCACACCGTGCAATTCGTCGACGAATTGTTCGTCGTAGTCAACTTGTCCCTCGATTCGAGCCTCGAAACGTTGACGCTTCTGCGCGGTGAGGGATTGCCGCTCACGGTTTGGAGCGACGACTACTTCGAATCGCGCCCCTGGATCATAACGAATCTCGTGCGACGCATCTTCGCCGAAACGGCGGTCGACTACATCGTCCTGCTCGACGCCGACGAGTTCATCAAAGTACCGTCAAGGCGCTACCTGGAACGCGCGCTCGCAGCGCTCCCCCCGAACGCGCACGGCTTGATGCCCTGGCTGAGTTACGTTCCAACCGCCCAAGACGATGCCGCAGAACCGCTGGTGCTGCGCCGAATTCGCTATCGCCGGCGCGTCGAGGCACGTCGGGATTTCAAAGTCATCGTCGCGCGGTCTTTTGCGGAGCGGCCTGTCGCGACGGTCACTCAAGGGAGACACTTAATCGAAGACCCCGACGGCGGTGCGCGCTGCGTCGAACTCCCGGCCGTTCCGCTAGCTCACTTCCCCGTGCGAAGCGTCAAACAGATTCAATGCAAGGCCCTGCTGGGGGCTCCCGTTTTCATAGCTATGGGCCAAGAAAAGGAATGGGCCAAACAGTGGCGTCAGATCTACGAGCGGTTGCAGCAATCGGCCAACTGGAGCAAGGACGAGTTCTTGTCAATCGGCTTGAAATACTTCGATGCCGACGAGGAGGGCGTTCCGGAACTCGTGCTCGATCCGCTTCCACCGGTCAAAAAAATCTATCCCGAATCGAACGCGGAACTTCTCGATATCGCGATCCGCTATCCGCGCGAAATAGCGATCGCCTATGCGAGACTGCGGGAAGAACTCGAAATCTCGAGACTTGAAAGGACCCGAGCGGGATTACCGGCGACCACCGCATGAGCCGCGACGTCGGACACCACGACGGACCCGATTCCGATCACGGCGTAATCCCCAAGGGTGAGTCCGTCGCGGCAAACGGAGTTCGCCGCGAAATGCACTCCGTCGCCTACGATCGTGCGCCCCAGAATCGTGGCATTCGATCCGACGAGGGCAAACTCGCCGATGCGAACGTCGTGGCTCACGTATGCTCCGGCTCGCAAGAATGCGTGCCTGCCGAGCCGCGCGCCGTGCTCTACGACGACATTCGGAGCGACGAAGCAACCGAGGTCGAGGCGCGCCGAGGGAGAGAGCAGCGCACTTGGATCGATGACGCTCGCCCAACGCTCGTCGGGGATGCCCAACCCCTTCAGGCGAGCGTGGCGCTCCGCAGCGTCCCTTGCGGCGGGGAAGGCCGCAATAAACATCAGCTCGGACGGGAGTCTCCGCCAGTCTTCGAAGGCGCCGAGAACGCGATGCTCGCCGACGCACGAGCCCCGCTCGACGAAATCATTGAGGAAGCCGGCCAATCGAACCGCTTGGCCGCGCTCCGCTAATCGACCGACGCTCTCGGCGACGATCAGGCCGATGCTGTTGCCTCCGAGCACTACGATGGATTGCAATCCGCTTCACCGTACTCCACGAGGCGTCATGCTAACGACGATCACTCTGGATGCACCCAAAGTCGACGACCATCGCGTAACGTTTTCGTGGAATGTCGAACCCTCGAGCACTCTCTACGAGCGAGACACCACGTTTTACCTGCAATTTCCCGACGACGTCGATTGCCGAGCGATTCCCGAGCGGCTTTGGTGGATCGTCGCATTCACGTGCCTGCATAGCCATTGGGTCTTACTGAGGCCCTGCCGGATCGTCATCCCAGTCGTCCTCGCCGAGGGAGAATCAGAATTCTGGCTGAGGCTCATGGATTCGGAGATCGTGACGCTCGAAGCTTATCGCGGCACGCGCGTTCTCGAGCGCTGCATCGAAATCGTCGAGGGAGGTGCGGCGTTGCCGGAATTCGTCTCCATGCCCGAACTCGGAATTTGCGCCGCTGCCTTCAGCGGAGGTAAAGACAGCCTGCTGCAGGCGGCGTTGTTGAAGGAACTGGTCGACGAGCTCATCCTCGTGACCACGACTTCGCCGATGGCGCCGCACGAAGACCACGTTACTCCTCGGCGCCGTTACGTCTTGAGCGAGAGCAGCCGGCGTCTAGGTGTACGTTTGGTCGAGGTCACGTCCAATTATCGAGCGCTTTGGGGTCTCGGCTATGCGGCCAACCTGGGTTATCCGCTCGCCGTCAGCGAGCTGAGCGATAACTTTCTCTATTTCGCCTCGCTGCTCGTCTCGGGGGTTGCGTTGAGAGCGACTCATCTGTTTTACGCATCCGAAGCCGAGGTGCAAATGAACGCTGCGAGCGAAGCCGGCGTCGTCCAAATCACGCAGTTCATGTATTCGACGATCACGCAGCAGGCGCTCCAAGAGCTACTCGCGCCGCTCGATATATCTTTTACATCGCTGACCTCCCCGTTACATAATAATCAAGTGCAGCGGCTCCTTTGGACGCGCTACACCGCCGTCAGCGATCTGCAATACTCGTGCTGGCTCGTCAAAGCAGATGAGGCCGCCTGTAATGCGTGTTCCCAGTGTTTGCGAATAGCGGTGACCGCTCTCGAGGCCGGCGGAGATCCTAGGCGCATGGGGATCGATCTTTCGAAACTCTTCCGCGCAACGCGGGATTGGAGGCCCAAACGTCTAGGCCCCAGCCAAGCGCTCCCGAACGACGTGATAACGGCTGACCTCACCGACCAGCTGGTGTATAACATCCGAAATGTGTCCGCGTGGAGGCTGCTGAGAACGCTCCTGCAACGGGACATCCGGAACATCTTTTCGATGAGGACATGGAACGCCGTGATTTGGTATCTCTATCTGCGCTTCCGCAGCGCCGCTCATCCCGCCGTCAAACGTCCCGGCTACCGCGCCGGATTCCTGCGCCTCGTAGACGAACTCTGCCGAGAGCGCGCCGGCGCGATTTACGCCGCCGCGTTCGACGAAGAGCCGGTTTCTGCATATGCGCCCATTCTGACTCGTAACGCGGAAGCAGTTGAGTACATTCGGGAACCGTTATTGAAAAAAGGTCGGGGATGATCGAGTATCGGCGGCCCCCGCCGGCTGCGAGCCTCACCGCTGAAGAGCTACAGCGGATTCAGCCCCTCCTGCCCGATCGCGAACCGGTTCTCGACGAGCCTCCGCAGGAGCCCGGCTCCCCGCGCCACGCGTTACGCGTTTGCGAGCCGCTTTTGGACGGAAACGAGCTGAACTACGTCGCGGAGTGCATTCGCGCGAATTGGGTCTCGTCGGGCGGTCCCTTCGTCGCGAGATTCGAAGAACGGTTTGCGGCGGCTGCGGGATGCAAATATGGAGTCGCTTGTTCGAGCGGCACTGCCGCGCTGCACCTTGCACTAGCCGCACAAGGTCTCGGCCCCGGCGATGAAATCATCCTCCCCACGTTCACGATGATCGCTACCGCCAATGCGGTCTTATATACCGGCGCGGAGCCGATCGTCGTCGACGCCGACGCGGCCGATTGGAATATCGACGTCGCGCAAATCGAAGCAAAGATCACCCCGCGCACGAAATGCATCGTCGTCGTGCATACGTACGGCCAGCCCGCTCCCATGGATGCCGTGCTTGAGATCGCCCGGCGCCGCCGGCTGACCGTCATCGAGGACTCGGCCGAAGCGCACGGCGCAGAGTACCGCGGGCGCCCCGTCGGTAGCCTCGGCGACGCCGGCACATTTTCTTTTTATGGAAACAAGATCGTCACGACGGGCGAAGGGGGAATGGTGACAACCAACGACCCCGAACTCGCGCGGATGGCGCGCAGTTTGCGCGACCACGCATTTTCAAGCGAGCGGCACTTTTGGCATGAGTATCTCGGCTTCAATTACCGCTTGACCAATCTCCAAGCAGCCGTCGGCCTCGCCCAAACCGAGCGTCTTTCCGAACTCGTCGAGCGGCGGCGCGCGCTGCGCACGCAGTACGACGCGGACTTAAAGAACGTCGCCGGCATCGCGCTGCCGACCGAGATGCCGGACACCAAGAACGTGTTTTGGATGTATACCATCCTCGTCGACGAGACGGAGTTCGGATGCTCGCGCGACGAGTTACGGCGCAGGCTGGCGCGGCTCGGAATCGAGACGCGCACCGCCTTCATTCCCATTCACTTGCAACCGGTCTACTTCCATCGATTCTCAAACCAGCGCTTTCCGGTCGCGGAACGGCTCTGCCGCCAAGGGATGTATCTTCCTTCGGGGCCGACGCTGAAAGAATCCGACGTCGAATACGTACTGCGGAGCATAGTAGGAAGTCGCTGAAGGGAATGAGCGCGGGGGCGCCGATCGTCTTCATTTCCGGAAAGCATCCGATCGATGAAATCGGTGGATTCGGCCATTCGAGTTACGTTCGAGCTCACGCCCGGGCGGCAATTCTCGCCGGTTTCAGTCCGCATCTTTTTTGCGTCGGCGCTCGCGACGAGATGAGCGAGACGCCGATCGGGCCCGTGTACCAGTGCCGGTCGCTTCCGCCGTTTCGCGGCGTGAACATCCCACTCCACGCGACGCCGCTGTCTGCGGCCGTCGAAGCCTTTGCCGTTCGGAGCGATTTGCGGGGACCATTGATCGTGCACAGTTTCGGTGTTTGGACGTTTGCCGGAGTTCACGCGGTTCGCCGGCTCGAGCGTCGCGGAATCAAAGCCGTCGCGATCGGCAGTTCCTACACGACCTACGCCGACGAAGCCGCCGCTATGGCTGCGGGTGTTTCATTCAAAGATGGACTGAGGCGCTACCTCAAGCAGCAGGCGGAACGCGCCTGGGTCCGAGGGGTGATCCAGGGCTACGAACGGCGCGGATACGTCGACTCCCGGTTCATCACGGTCAATTATCTGTCGGTCCAACGCCTGATCGAAGCGCGGCACGGTCGTCGTGTAACGATCAGGAAGACTCGTTACAGCGCCGAAGCCGCCTTCTTGCGGCAAGGCTCGGGGAAGCCGTACCCGCGTCCCAACGCCGACCCGTCGCTTCCGCGCTTTGTCTGCGTCTCTCATCACGGCCCGCGAAAGGGCATCGACGTCCTCATCTACGCCCTCGCCCGCTTGCGCGACCGCAAGATTCCGTTTCGCGCCACCTTGCTGAGCAGCGGGCCCCAATTCGACCGTCACGTCGCGCTCGTTCGCGAGCTCGCACTAAGCGACCAGGTGCAATTCACGGGGCGCGTGCCATCGGTCGAACCTTTCTTGGACGGTTCCGACGTCTTCGTTCTGCCGTCCCGAAGCGAACAAAGCGGCTCGCTTTCGCTGATCGAAGCGATGGCGGCACGCCTCCCCGCCGTGGCGTCAGCCTGCGACGGCATTCCCGAGGACCTCGAAGATGAGGTCAACGGTTTGCTGGTCGCCCCGGGCAGCGTCGGTGAACTCGCCGCAGCGCTCGCGCGCATGGCGACCGATCCCGATCTACGTGTTAGGCTGGCGCTCGCCGCGCGTGCACAATTCGAGAAGTGCTTCTCTCCGGTCGCGTTTGCGGACGATCTCAGCTCGGCCTACGCCGAAGCGGTACGTCCGACGAACTAGCGGTCCGCTAAGCCGCGGGTTCGACCAAGTCGGTGGTCTCGGCGACTTGGATTCCGGCGCCGCGCAGCTCTTCGAAAGCGTGTTCTTCATCTTCCGGTTCGAGGTTGACAGGAGCGCTGGCATCGCGCAACACGATCACGTCGAAGCCGTTGGCCTTTGCATCCAAGGCGGTCGCTTTCACGCAATAGTCGGTCGCCAGCCCGCAGACGAATACGCGCTGTACGTTGTTCTTCAGGAGATCGGCGGCGAGATCGGTGCCGACGAAACCACTATAGCCGTCGGTCTGCCGCTCGAAACCCTTGTTGAGGAGTCGATCGATTTGCCGTTGATCGAGGCGGTCGTCGAGTTCGGCGCCGTGAGTCTCAGCGACGCAATGAGTCGGCCAGGGCCCGCCGTGCTGCGCGAACGAGCTGTGGTCCGGCGGGTGCCAGTCGCGCGTCGCATAGACTCGCGAGAAGCGCGGCATCAGCGCGTTTATCGGTTCGACGACTCGATCGCCGTCGCGCACGGCGAGTGCGCCGCCGGGTAAGAAGTCGCGCTGGAGGTCGACGACGATAAGCGCGTCGCTGGGTTCGATCGTCAAGCGGGGCATAGACACCCATTCTTCGGGCGTTCGTTCTTGGATACCAGGCAAGCCTCGTGCCGCCGCCAATCCCGGTCGCAGCAGCGCGACCTGTCGCTCGGGCGCCAGCCAGTCGATAAGGTCTTCGGCCTTCATCGGCCGAGCGATGTGAAATCCCTGGACGACGTCGCACCCGGCACTCTGGAGCCAGGTCAGCTGCTGAGCGGTCTCGACGCCCTCGGCGACGATCGTGCGTCCTAAGTCGCGGGCGAGCGAGATGATGGCGCACGTGATCGCGGTATCGTGCGTGTTGAACGGAATTCCCTTGACGAAGGAGCGATCGATTTTGATGGTGTCGATGGGCAGACGCTGCAAATTGGCCAGCGACGAATAGTGGGTCCCGAAATCGTCGAGGGCGATTCGAATGCCGGCCCCCCTGCAGCGGCGCAGTTGCTCCTGAGCCATCGTCGGGTCCGTGAGAGCGGCCGATTCGGTGACCTCGATTTCGATCGCGTCGGGCTCGAGATTTGCCGCATTCAACAACGAGATGAGATGCTCGAAGAAATCGAGTTCTTGCAGTTGCCGTGCCGAGATGTTGATGGCGACACGCAGCGAATGGCCCTCGGATCGCCAGCGGCGAACCTGCGAAATGGCTTCCTCGAGAATCCAGTTTCCGATCGAGCGCATGAGTCCGCTGTCTTCGGCGATCGGGATGAACGTCGCCGGCAACAACTGCCGCGGATTCAAGCGGGTCCAACGGACGAGCGCTTCGACGGTGTGCACGCGCTGCGAACGCAAATCGAGAAGCGGCTGGTAGTGAAGGACGAACGCCTTTTCCTTGAGCGCGCGAAGCAAGTCTTCGTAGACGACGCGGCGGCGCTGTAAGCGTTCGCCGATGTCGCTCGTATAGAATCGCTCGCAATCGCCGCCGGCATGTTTCGCCTGATAGGCCGCCGCGTCGGCATGGCTGAGCAGGGCCGGGCAGGTCGAGCCGTCCTTTGGAAAGACGGCGACGCCGATGCTGGCGGTGATGTGGAACGAGCGTTCGTCGAAGACGAAGGGTGCGCGGATCTTATCTCTCAGACGCTCCGAAAGGGCGCGGACGCCATCCGCATCGGTCTTGGGATCGGCCATGATGACGAACTCGTCGCCGCCGAAGCGAGCGATCACGTCGCCGGAGCGAAGCGTCTCCTTCAGACGGCGAGCCGCTTCGACCAGGACGCGGTCACCCATCGCATGGCCGGCGCTGTCGTTTATCTCCTTGAAATGGTCCAAGTCGATGAAGAGGATCGAAAACCGCGCGTCTTGCTCCGAGTCTTGCGAGATGCGCTCGCCGAGCCGGGCTTGCCAACGCGACCGGTTTTCCAATCCGGTCAGGTGATCGTGGAAGGCCAAGAACGTAAGCCGCTCCCGAGCGATCCGCCGATCTTCCTCGTTGATGTTGATCAGCATGTCGTTGAGCGCGGCGAGGCGGACTTGGAGTGACGACAACTCGTAGACGAAGGCGGCTAAGATGACGCTCGAGGCGACCAAGCTGAACACGTTCCCCGCATACCAGCCGTACGAATAGCGCGCGAAGAGCAGGCCCATGACGGTATCGAGCAGCGAAGCCGCCAACGCGACCAGCAGCCAGAGCGACGCGACGGACCGCACGCGCTTCTGCAGCGCGATCGCCGCTATTCCGAGACAGTCGACGACACCGATGAGCGGCAGGACGACGTTCGTCACGATCGCCGCGAAATGGTGTCCGACGATCAGGCTGGGAAGATGGCCGCGCGGATGGATGAGGAAGAGCAGCGCCGCAACGATGGCCGCCACGCAGACGAAAATCGCGGCATATAATATGATCCGCCCCGCGCGCTCGGAGAACGACTTGCGTGCGAACTTGTCGAATCCCAGCGCACCCAGAACGACGAGCGGAAAAACGCCGTGCCAACCGAGCCAGAGATAGATGGCCGCCTGACCGTTGGAATGCAGCACCCCGTCCGTTCCGAAGATTCCCGGAGCGGTGAGAACGTAGGCGATCGCCGCTAGACCGGCCAGCAAATAGGCCATGCCGATCAGCAATAACGAGCACAGCCTGATGCGAGCGAACTGGCCTAAAAGGAGATAGGCCGAAAACAGCTCCGTGACGATGACCGATCCGAGCAGCAGCGGGAGGATGGCGTGAATCTGCGGACTCGGCTGCCTCGTCATGAAGAATGAGCCGACGGAAAGAACGACCATCGCGCCGATAAGGCCGAATGCCGTTGCTCGTGCCGCCGGTGCGGCCTCGACGATCGCAAGACCTAGGAACGAGTCTTGCGATCCTGTTTTTTGCAAAAAATCGGCCCTCCCTGGCTCGTTACTTGAGAATACGACGAACAAGCAGTCGAAGAAAACCTTCCAACCCTAAAGTGAGTCAGAATGTGATCCGGCGCACGCGGTGCCTAGGGGTTCCCCCCGGAAGTCGGTCGCCCCGGCGCGTATCACCGTACCGTGACGACCGACCGGTTGACGCTGCGCGAGCCTGAAGAATCCGATGCCGAGACGCTGCGCGACTACTACCGGCGCAACGCCGAGCGATTCGCGCCGTGGGATCCGCCGCGGCCGGACGACCTCGCGTTCCACGCGCAGTGGATCGAAGATAAGCGGGAGGAGCGCCGCCGCTCGGGTTGGGCGAGCGTCTTCCTGGCTTATGCCAAAGATGCGCCGGACTTGGTCTCGGTCGTCGCCCTCGATGGATTCACCTCCGAGGGTCTCCGCAGCGCGATGCTGAGCTACAGCGTCGACGCATCTTACGAAGGACGCGGCTATGCCGGCGAGGCGGTCGGGCGCGTTATTCGCTATGCGTTCGACGAACTCGGACTTGGTACGTTGTCCGCCTACTACCATCCCGACAACGAGCGCAGCGCAAAGTTGTTGGAGCGGTTGGGATTCAGGATCGTCGGCCGCAGCCCCGAGATCGCGGGGTTCGAACATCTCATCCGTCCCCAAGTGTTAGCGACGTTACGCGCCGGCGCGGCTGAGTAATCGCTGCCGCTCGAGTTCTTCGTAGAGCGGCCTCGCATAACGATCCACCGCCGCTCGGAGCGCGGCGTCCGCCGTTTCCCACTTCATGCCGGCGTCGGGCTGAAAGCGCTGCGACGGCGCTTTCACGTCGACGCCGGCGAGCGCGCGCATGCGCTCGACTTCGGCGCCGGTAGGGACGACGCCAAAGAGCGGTGCGACTCTGTCCCAAATCGCGGAGGGCAGTTCGTTATAGTTGACCAGCCGTTTGGGTTCGGGATTGCTTTCGAGGACGTCTTGCATGATTTGTGCCAGAACGCGCGCTTGATACTCGAAGGGCGGGATGCGAACGGCCGAGGCGACGTCGATTCCGAAAAACGACGGCGCGGCATCCGGCGACATGAAGTACGTGACTTGGCGCTGGTGCGACACCACCACCTCGAGCGGATCGCGGTAGAGAAAGATCCACGGTACGCCGGGGAAGGCGCGCGCGATCAGCCCTACGTGTCGCGCCGCCCAAGCATCGAATTTGACGAAATAGCGCCGCTCGTTTCCTTGCCAACGGCGGCCGAGCGCTCCGATGAGACCGCGAAGCCACTCGGCGCGCGTCTCGTCGTTCGCACCGGGGAGGGAAGCGCGCAAAATGGTATCGACCGGCGGAGGTTCGGAGATGACGAAAGCGCCGTCGAGCGCGCCGAGCGTGCGGCCAACCAACGTCGAGCCGCTGCGCGACAGATGAAAAATGAACCCGGACGGCTCGAGCCGGCCCTCGGCGGCGAGGCAGCCCGGGAGCGCCTCGATCGGCGTTTGCTTGCGGAACGCAAGATTGAACGGATGTCGCAAACATCTCAAGACCGTCTGGCTAAAAAAGGGCTCGTCGAAGCGCTCGTCGCCGAGCCGGCACCAGTCGACCATCGTTTGCGCTTCCCGCGCGTAGATTCGGATCGGAAACCATTGCGCGAGCTGTTTTGTCACGATCAGAACGTCGGAATCAACTGCCACGCCAGCAGACCTTCCGCGCAGGCTGCGCGGACGTCTTCGGTGGTGACCGTCAATCCGCGTTCTGCAGCGAGACGGACGACGAGAGCCGCAAAAACATCAGGTTCGCGCGCTTCCCAGAGCCGATGCTGCAGCGCCTCGTCGCCGTCGACGAGATCGCGAAAACGAACAAACTCCGGGTTGACGGCTACTACTGCAGCGCTTCCCGCTGGAGCAAGGCGATGATGTTTCCTTCAGAGTCGATGGCGTATCCGAAACGGCCCAGGCCGGGGATGTCCCGAACCCGCGCCTGCTGGCCGCCCTTCATCACGATCAGCGTCATCGCGTTGTCGATATCTTCGACTTCGATGGTCGGCGTGGGGGCTTTAACGATCTCTTGCCGTGGCGTGATCGCGACCGGGACGCCTGCGCCGTTTTGCCCCGCGTCGTGAACGAGATAGGGCGTCGGGGAGTCCGGGAACGGAACGAATTCCCAACCAAAGACCTCACGGTAGAAGGTTGCCGCTCGCTCGACGTCGTCCGCCGGGAGGTGAAAACTGACGACGCTAGCCACCAATTAAAAACTGCTCTCGCGCTGGTTCATGACCTGGAGCTGCTCTTTGGTGAAAGCGACCGAGATCAGGAAACGCGCCGCTTCGAGTTGGGGATTCGGGTGAGCGCTGGAAACGGATGCTCCGCGGTATGTCCCGATCATGTCGTCGTTGGCCGCCAGCAGCGCGGCAGACTCGGAACCGCCGAGGGCACCGCTCATTTCGCTTACGGCATCGTTGAGCGCAAGCCGTCCCTCGACGACGGCCTGCATCAGCCCCGCCAGGCGACTGCGATTGCCTTGTGTCAAGCGCGCGTTCGCCGCCGCGCGAGCGTCGCCGGTCACCTGAGCGATGCGCACCTCATCCCCTTGCGACACCGGCACGGCCGACGCACCGCCGGCTCGCTGTGACGATGCTGCGAGCTGTCGCGCGGCGAGAACTTCCCGCGACGGCAACATCGGCATACGCGGTCGAGCGGGAATCGCGCCGGGACCGAGTGAGGCCTCCGCGGTGGTCTTTCGGATCGACTGCGTCTGCGTGATGAAGGCCGGGCCCGTGGGAAAGGCGCCCGCGACCGCGATGATGAGGCCGAAACCGGGATTGGGAAGGTTGAACGTCTTCTTCCCGTCACCGCCGGCGATGCTCCCGAGAATCGAGAAGAGCTGCCGGTTGTCGGCGACGTTGAGGGTTTGCCCCTGCGCGAGCATCCAGCGCTCGGGCGCCACAGTTCCGTCGAAGCGTCGCGCTTCGCCCATCAGCGGCCCCATTAGAACGGCGTCGGGTATCGCCTCGGCGACTTGAGGTACCAGCTGTGCCGGTTTGCCGCTCGGACGCGTAGCCGAAGAGGTCGCGCCGGGGAGCATCTGCAGAACGCTGCGGCCACCGCCGCAACCGGCCAGAACCAGGCTCGCGCCGGCTCCCAGAAACGGAGCACGTTTCATCGGTTGAATCCCTCGATCGTCATTTGCGCCGCATACATCTCGTGGCCCACTAGTTTTGACTCGGGAATATGCCTTGCAACGCTATACAAACGTTGAGGCACAAATACGGCTGACGATTCTCGTGCGGCTGGCTGCCGCCCACGCTCGTGACCATCGCCGGATTCATCGCCACAGCTTGCATTCCGCCGCCGCCAAACGAGTAAACGAGCGTCGGCGCCGTGTCTGCCGGAAGCACGTTCAACGGCCTGAAGGACTGCGCGTCCCCGGCTTTCACGTCGCTGTTCGGCACGTGGATGTGGGCGGGCATCTCGGATTGATTGAGCGTATGCGATTCTTCGCCTGCGCGCTCGCCGAGCGTGTGCCCGTTGCCGGCATGCATCGCGACGCGGCCCTGCAAATTCGGCAACGCGAAATTCACGCGGCCGTCGCCGCCGTAGGTAGTGCCGAGCAGCGCGAACAGCGCCTGGTTTTGATTGATCGGCAGTAACTGGCCGTTGCACAGCGCCCAGCCCCTCGGAGCGAAGCCGAATGAAAAGATCCGAATCTCGGACAGGAACGGCGTACTCATCTTCTCATCCTCATTCGCTGTCCTGCCGGCGCGCTACGAGCGCGCCGGGAAGATCCCCTGAAGCGCGATGCAGTAATTCATGGTCAGGTACGGCATCAAGTTGTTGTGCGGCAGGCTGCTGCCGGCGACGCTCACCATCGACGGGTTCATCATCGCGATTCGCGGCGCGCCGCTGTTCGAATAGATGAGCGTCGGCGACGAGTTGCCCGGAACGGCGCCGCCTGGGCTCGTCGCCGTTGTGTCGGCCGGGGAGATATCGCTCTGGACCAGGTGGGTGTGCGCCGGCATCTCCGACGTCAACAGCGTGACGGAATCTTCGCCGCCGGTCTGCCCTAAAAAGAAAGATCCGAACGGGCTGCCGCCGGCGTACTGCGTCGTGTGTATTGCGACCGAGCCCTGCAGATTTGGAAGCGCGAACGTGGATCTCCCGTCGCCACCGTACGTCGTGCCGAGCAATGAGAACAGGGCGGTGTTCTGCGAAATCGACATTAGCTGGCCGTTGCAAATGGCCCAACCCTTCGGTGCGAAGCTGAACGGAAAGATGCGGATCTCCGCTACGAATTGGCTCGACATCAGTTTTGACTCGGAAAGATGCCGAAGAGCGATATGATGAAGGTGATGGCGAGGTAGGGCTGCATGTTGTCGTGCGGCTGACTCCCACCCTGCGAAGGTAAGGTCATCATCGGATGCAAGCTCGTGGTGACCGTCGAGTAAATCTTCGTGGGCGCTGCGTTTCCGTAGAAACCGTTCGTCGGATCGCCCGAAGTGGTCGTCGTCGCGTTAGCGTCGCCGATGACCGTATGGGTGTGCGACGGGATTTGGTTCGGCGTCAAGGTGACGCTCGCGACGCCGCCATTTTGCCCGAGCGAGTAGGTCGAAATGCCATTGCCCCCTTGATGGAGCGGGGCGCGTGCGGCGAGATTCGGCAGCGCGAACGTGTTCTGGCCGTCGCCGCCGTAGGTCGTCCCGATCAGCTGGAAGAGGACGGAGTTCTGGCTGATCGCTAGCAGCTGACCGTCGCACGTCATCCAGCCTACCGGCGCGAAGTTTCCGCCGAACATTCGGATTTCGCCGACGTATGGTTGACTCATCGTCAGAGTCCTCTGAACGTCATGGCTTGTACGCCGCGCTTACGGGCGGGTTGGTGGTAGCGTGGAAGCCGGTTTGCTTCGGGCTCGTGCGCGCGCCGATCGCGTTGCAGTTGATGGCTTGCGAATCGTACTCGTAGAGTCCCGGGGTTTGCACGAGTTGCGTGACGTCGTACGTGTATAGACCCTGCGTTCCCGAGCCGTTGGCTCGCAGACCGACGAGCAGTTTCGTCGGGGTGAGCCATCGCAACGTCGTCACGACGACGGTACTGCCATAGGCATACGCCGCACACGTGTTGTTGGTGTACGAATCGAATGGGATCGGACCGCCGAGCGCGGTCGGAAGGGTCGTGCCCGGTTGGTTTTGATAGACTTGCACCTGGGCGTTGCCATCCGAGTTGCTCGGTCCGGCGACGGCGACATAACCGGCCGCTGAGACCGCAAGTTTGTCGCCCTCGAAGAACGCGTTGCCGTTGTTGTCGCTGCGGATAGGCATCGATTTTTGCTTCACCGGCGATCCGGAGAGGGCGTAAAAGACCAGATCCGATGAGTACGCGTTGAATGTCGCGATCACAAGTTCTGCGTTCGTCGAATCCCAGCCGAGTCCGTGGGGGTCGACGATGGTCGAGTCGGTGATGTCGGTCTCGTTGCCGCCGGGATCTTTGATCGCGACGCGCGACGTGGACGTGCCGTTGGTGATCGAGGCGGCAAACGTCCCGGCCGTGAGCGAGGGAAGGGCGATGACCGCCTCGGTCCCTACCGAGTTGGCTGGGTTCGCGATATCGCGCGTGCTAGACGCCGCGACGTAGCTGCCGCCGAGGAGGTACTCGACAACGTTGAACGGCGCGCTCGCCGGAACGTTTCCGAGCGCGACGCTACTGTCGGTACCGATCGCGATCGACTCCGGATCGTGCGCGTTGGTCGAACTCGTCGTCGTCGAGCTCGCGCCGGTCACGATCGCGCCGGCCGGGATGCATGCGAAGTCCCCGTAGTCGCCGCCGGCCCCTCCCTGCCCGCCGTTGGCAATGAGCAAGTCGCCCATGCTGTCGAAGATGATGTCGCGCGGATTGTCGACATCCGGCTTGCCTTCGTTCACCGAGTTGGTGACCGCGAGCGTCGCCGGCGAGGCGGCGGTGAACGTATCGCTCGAACCCAGTGAGAGCACGAAGAGGTCGACCTGGCCGTGACCGTTTCCGAGGTCCTCGATAGCCGCCAGAAAACTCGCCGGCGGCGGGCCGCCCGTCGAGGAGGTGCACGTCGCCGTAACCGGAGATGAATAGATCGCCCCCGACGCGCCGATGACGTACAGCTTACTGCCGCCGCTGGAAATACTGACGCCGGAACCGGCCTGCGTGCTCCAGCCCGGCGTGCTCAAGTCGTAATAGTAGATCGAATTGCCGTTTGCATTGGTTGGATAACCCAAAACGAAGACGCCCCCGACCGTCGTGGGCGCGGCCGCCGACGCGTTGGCCGGTAACTCCAGGAACGTGGTATTGGGGTTCTCATAGTAAATGTTGCCGATTGAGTTGAGAATGTACAAGCCGCCCGCGGACACCGTGCCGCTCGGCTGAAGATAACTATTGTTATCCCATGACGCGGCGATCTTAACTCCCGCTCCGGGCACTTGCGACCATCCGCTCGAGTAATGCCAGATCGCCTGATTGCTTCCGGCCGAATTGCCGTTCGAAAGCACGTAAATGGACCCGTCCGCGGCAGCGGTGATATCGCTACAGCCACCACCGAGTCCGGTCCACGTTCCACCGCTGTACGAATAGGCGCCGCCACCGGAATTGATTGCATAAAGCGTTCCGTTCGGCGCTACGCTTAGGCGAGAGGCCAGGCCTGGGATATTGGTCCAACTTCCTCCGCTGTAATGCCAAATATATTTGTCGGGGCCGCCGGGTGCGGTAGACAGCACCCATAGCGAGCCATCCGGCGCGGCCGCTGCATAACTGGCCGCACCGGGGATCTGCACGTAATTCAAGCCCACAATCGCGCCCTCGGTCGTTCGAATGTTCGCCGCGAGCATGACACTTGCCGGTAGAACCGTTGTGTGGACCATCGGCGGAGGGGAAATAGAGCCCGGAGATACCGACTGCGGTGTATCCAAATGCGCGGCGTTCGAGACCGGCATTTGGCGAAGTGCGGGAGCGGAGCATGCGGCGACGAGCAGACTCCCAATCAACACTAGTACAGCCGGGACGCGAGAAGAGCAGGTAACCATAGAACGGATCGCCTTAAGCTCTTCCGGCCGAATCGGTCATCTCAGACGGGACCTAAGGAAATGACAGCATCGCGTGCACGTGCGCCACTGAGCGCGTTCAGCGCGTTGGAATGCATAGCGTCGCCGCAGAAATTCATGAGATCATCAACACTACAATACCGCCGACGCGTATTTCCTTAGTGACGAGGACGGGAAATCCCTCATCGGAGCCAAGTGTGATCTGCCGCATCGCGCCGATCATTTCGAGGCTTCGCGTTGGCTTATGCGGGAGACGTCTGAAACTCGGCGGGCATGGTGATCTCCAGAATTTCGAGGTCGTCGCTGTGTGCGATTTCGGCGTGGCGAATCCCCGGCGGCTGATACGCGCACGAGCCTTCAACGAGGCGCACTTCGCCGGCACCTTCGTAATCGAAAACGACCCAGCCTTTGAGGATATAGATCATCTGAAACTCGAGCGCATGCGTGTGCTAGGGCGAAGTCATGTGCGGGTTCGCCACCCGAATGACGTGCACTCCGACCAAGCCGTTGGTTGCTTCCCTGATTCCGAGGTCCCGATATTCGTAGTGCGAGCGCAGGCCGCCGCTCCGGAACGGTGACGTCGCTAGATGATTGACGACCAGCCGATTCGCGTGTGTCATGACGAGTCTCCTAACTACGAGCGAGCCGCGGCGAGCGAAACGGGCGCTTCTATGCCGAGCTTCTTGGCGACGCTGTCGAGGCTCGCTACGACGACCGGGTCGAGACCGATTCCGTTGCTGAGATGCTCTTTGGTCCGAATGAGTTCCGGTTCGCCGGCGGTGTAGACGCGCTCGAAACCGGGCGCCGGCGGGCTCTCACGGAAGGCCCGCAACGAACGCGAAACGTCGCGCTTGAAATCAGCCACCGGACGAAAGTTGTCGATTCGAATTGCCATAAAGAAATTACCGACGATCGCCGGCTTGAGCAGATCTCGCGAATACGGCATGTCGGGCGCGTAGACCCCGCCGCCGAGCACGCCGCAGAGAATGTCGGCGAGCAACGCAAGGCCGTAGCCTTTTGCTCCGCCGGTTTCGGTCCCGCTGCCGCCGAGCGGCAGCAGCGCGCCGACGAGCCCCGCTTGCGGATCGAACGTTTCGTTGCCGTCGCTATCAACGGCCCAGCCGCGCTGCAACGGTTTGCCAAGACGCTTCGCGATCTCGAGTTTTCCAAGCGCGACGGTCGTCGTCGCCATGTCGAGGACGAACGAATCGCCGTCTTCGGCCGGAACCGCGAACGCGAACGGATTGGTGCCGAGCATCGGCCGGCGGCCGCCGGTCGGGACGGCGAGGCGGCCGGCGTTGGTGCTGGCGATCCCGATGCAATCTTCTTCCATCCCGAGCATCGCGTAGTAGCCCGCGATCCCGAAATGGTTGCTGCGCCGCACGGTTCCGACGGCGCAGCCGGTTTCTTTCGCTTTCTCGATCGTGCGCTGCATCGTGCGCACGCCGATGGGATGGCCGAGCCCGTTGTTCGCATCGACGACGAGCGACGTCGGCGTCTCGTTCAGCGTCGTCTCCGTCGCGCGCGGATCGATATGCCCGCTCCGAATGCGATCGACGTAAAAGCCCTCGAGGCGTGCCACGCCGTGCGACTCGATGCCGCGAAGATCAGAAGCGACCAGCACGTCCCCCGCGATAGCCGCATCGTTCGCGCTTACGCCGGTTGCTTCCAACGCTCGCCGCACGAAATCGCGAAGACTCGCGGCGGAAAACCGGGTTCGTTCTGCCGTCATATCTCGGCCTAGTTCGCCCTCGACGTCCTCCCACCGCCCCTGCCACGCTGAGCGAAACGCTCGCTCGACAAGCTCGGGATAAACTCCAGCGCGAAGTCGAAGGACCAACGGAACCGGACGTCCCGTCGGCGCTTCGACTCCGCTCGCGGAGCCTGTCCTGAGCTTGTCGAAGGGCGCGCTTCGCTCAGCGTGACAAGGCTACGTTACTGCTGGCGGTATTGCTGACGGCGCGGAGCGTCGGTCTGAACCGTGACCGTCGAGTCCTTCGGAATCGTGAAGTCCGTCTTCAGATTGTTCGCGTAGAGGAACCCGCCGGCTGCACCAGCAGCCCCGCCGAGATTGGTCTTGAACAGGACTTTCCCGAGCAGGTTTCCGACCAGCATACCGCCGAGTGCACCGGCAGCTTGCTGTAGGACGGCACTCTTGTGTTGTTCCTGGACTCCGACCACGTGACCGTAGACCGGCACCGAGTGGCCGTCGGCGAAAACGATCTTGTCCATCGCCAAACCGAGTTGCGCATTCCTACCTTGCCCGGCGCGCGTTACCGAGAACACGTGACCGCGAATGTAGGCGTTGGCATACGACGGGTCGTCGTTGGGATACGGCGGCGCGAGGTTGATGGCGAAGGTGTCACCCACCTGAGCGCTCGCCGTGCTAAGGTCTTGTGTGATCGTTCCGGCGAGAGTCGTGCCGGGCGGAAGCGCCGACGCGGCGCTTTGCGCCGGTCCGGTCGATCCGTTCGTCGTTATCGAGACGAGCTGATTCGAGCTTTCGTAGTTCACCGACGCGCCCAGAGCTTGCGAGACAAAGCGTAACGGTACGTACGTGCTCGCACCGACGAGAAACGGCGCGACGTCGAGCGTCTGCGGATTACCGTTGACGATCGCCTGATTGGAGCCGACGCGAAGCGAAACGGTCCGTCCGTTGCCGGTCGCATTTATTTGACCGTTTTCGTAGACGACGCTCGCGCCGAGCTGTTCGAAGACGCCGCGCAAGGGGACGAACACGCGCCCGGCCCGCTCGATCGGGGGCGGATTCAAATTCACCGGCGTTCCGTTGACGGCGACCTGGTATTGAGCGCTTGCCGGCAGGGCGAGGCCGAGGCACAGCACCGCGGCGCCAAGCGCCGATAGTAAGGGAGGGAAGAGAAGGTATCGCAAGGTGGCTTCTTTCTAGCCCACGGCCGGTGGGCTCCGGACTATCCGTACCCAACCCGGCCGCGAACCTCTCGCTTGCCCCTATGGGCTTGTCGACCGGGAGGCGCTCGTGAGGACACGAATGGTCGGCAAGCGGCAACCGAGGCTAGAGAAATCGGGAGCTTGAAATAGCGACACTCCGCCAGACTTTCGAACGCGTCAGCGACCCAGTGCGCTACCTCATCGCGATCGTCGCGGTCGTGGGCGCGTACATCCTCTTTGCGGGAATCGGACTTTCGCTGGCGTTCACCACGAAACAAGTGACCGCCGTGTGGCCGCCGACCGGCATCGCGCTGGCGGCGTTGTTGCTCGGCGGATATCGCGTGTGGCCGGCGATCTTCATCGGCGCGTTTGTCATCAATGCGGTCAGCGACGAGCCGCTGCCGGCGGCGGCCGCCATCGCCGTCGGAAATACCCTCGGACCGCTTCTCGGCGCATTCCTGCTGCGGCGCTTCGCAAGATTCGACGCGGCACTCGAACGGCTGCGCGACGTCATCGCTTTGGTGGTGGCCGGCGCCATGATTCCGATGACCGTAACCGCAACGAACGGCGTTTTGGTTTTGGCGTCGTTCGGAATCGTGCCTTGGTCGAATATCCGCTCGGTATGGTCGCTCTGGTGGACGGGCGACGCGATGGGGGTTCTGATCGTCGCGCCGCTGATCCTGACGTGGGCGACTCGGGGCCGGCGGCTCGAACGCGAGGGGACGATCGTCGAAGGCTTCGTGCTCGCGATCGCGCTGGTGGCCGCAACCTGGGTTTCGTTCGTCACGCGGCCTCCGCTGGTCTATCCCTTGTTTCCGTTCCTGATCTGGACCGCGATCCGCTTCCGCCAGCGCGCGACGACGTTGGCGATCGCCGCAATGGCGGCGATCGCGATTTGGGAGACGACGCGCGGCCAGGGCCCATTCGCCATCGCATCGGTCGACCAGCGCCTCGTTTTTCTCGTGACGTTCCTCGGCGTGCTCTCCGTCAGCGGACTCGTACTCTCCGCACTAATCACCGAGCGCCGCATCGCCGAAGCCGCGTTGCGGCGGACGCAGGCGGCGTTGCGCAAACGCGGTGGAGAATTGCAGAACGCGCTCGAGCGTACCACTCGCGTCGTCGAAACGCTCAGTGCCGCTTTTTTGCCCGACAGACTGCCGCAGCGCGCCGATTTTCGGATCGATGCGCTGTATATGACCGCCGGACATGAAGCGCTGATCGGCGGCGACTGGTACGACGCCTTCGAACTCCCCGATGGCCGCATTGTGATCTCGATCGGAGACGTCGTCGGCCACGGTCTCGATGCCGCCGTGAGCGCCGGCCGGATTCGGCAAGCGATATTCGCGACGGCCTTCGACGCGCCCGACCCCGCCGCGATCCTCGAACGCGTCAACCGCATGTTGCAAGTTCAGAGCGCGACGGTAGCGACGGCGCTGGTTGCGATGATCGACCGCAACCTCGAGTCGATGCGCTATGCATCGGCCGGCCATCCCCCGCCGATCGTGGCGGGTCCATCCCGCGCCGCGCGCTCGATGCCGTACGGCAGCATACCGCTGGGCGTCGTCAATACGCTGCCGCTGCAAGTGCAAACGGTGAAGCTGCAGCGCGACGCGGTCGTCTTGTTCTACACCGACGGGATCACCGAGTTCAAACGAGATATCGAACTTACCGAACGACGGCTGCTCGCGGTCGTGGAGTCGCTCGTCGGCGACTGCGACGAGCCCCGGCCGGCAATGGCCGTGCAACGCGCCGTCATGGGGATCGAAGAGCCTGCCGACGACGTCGCGCTGGTCGTACTGCAGCTCTCCGCGCCGGCCACACTCGAACGCGCACTCGACGACTCGACCTTACGCAAGATCTGGAGTTTTCACTCCAACGACGCCCATTCGGCGCACACCTCGCGCCACGAGCTGATCGGCTTCATCCGTTCGCATTCGGCCTCGGAAGACGAACTGTTTGCGGCCGAATTGATTCTGGGCGAAGTGCTCGCCAACACCGTCGAGCATGCGCCCGGCCTGGTGAACATCGAAGTCGACTGGACCTCGACGCGCCCAGTGGTCACGATCGTTGACACCGGACCGGGGTTAGCGCGGGTGACGCAGGCCTTACCGTGCGACGATTTTGCCGAGAACGGCCGCGGACTCTTCCTTATATCTAGCTTAGCGTCCGACGTACGCGTCGAAGCGACCCCCGGGCGCGGCACGAAGATGAGCATCGTGCTCCCGGTAGCCCGGCAGCACGTCGCTTAGTGGATCTCGACGAGGCCGATCCGGTTCGCGCCGCTGCAGGCGATCGCGAGATTGCCGTCGCGGGTCACCGAGACGTTGCGCACGACCTCCCCGCCGGACGGGATCGTCCACGTCTGAAATTTCTCGGACCTCGGATCGAAGCGCACGATCGTATTGGGCTCGACGCCCGACTCGCTGTACCAAACGACGTCCTTGATCACCGCCATCCCGTATGGGCGAGACTTCGCCCCGCTCGGTGAGGGCCATTCGGTAACCTTTCCGGTCGCTGGATCGAGTCGACCGAGATAGCCGCGGCCGTAGTCCGAATACCAGATCGCATCGTCGCTCGTCTTGGCGATCCGGCGCGGACGCGCGGCGGGATCGGGAAGAGTATACTCGTGCAACTGCAGCGTCTGGGGGTCGATGCGCGCGATCCTGTTCGCACCGAATTCGTCGAAGAACGGAACGCCGTGCGAGTCAATCACCATTCCGTATGGGTTCGATCGAGGCGAAGGCAGCTTCATGAGTTTCACTTCGCCGGTCTTCGGATCGAGACGCCCGACGAAATTTCCGCCCTGCACGGTGAACCACAGGATGCCTTCTTGGTCGAAAATCGGCGTGTGCGGATCGCGCGCCGCCGGATCGGGCATCGGGTACTGCGTCACCTTCCCGCTCTTGGGGTCGAGTTTGCCGATGTAGGCCTTGAAATTGGCCGTGTACCAGATGTTGCCGTCTTTGTCGGCGACGAGACCGTGCGGACCCGAGCCTTCGGGTAACGGATATTCCTTGAAGACGCCGGTTTTCGGATCGAGGCGGCCGAGTTCGTTCGCAAACTGGCCGCTGTACCAAATCGAACCGTCGGGCGTGGCGAGGGGGTCGTGCGGCCGCGACCCCGGTTTCGGAACGACCCACTCTCGGATCGTGACGCGCACGTTGCCGGGGACGAGCGCCGGCTTCGGACCGGTTTTCTCGGGGAAGTTCTTGGCGAGATAATCGACGACGGTCGAGCTTTCGTCCGCGGAGAGTTTCAAGCCGAGGTTGACCATCATGGCGACGGCGTTCTGCCAACCCTCATGCGAGTAACCGGCGTTCGTAACGCGTTGGATGCTGTGGCACTGCGCGCATTTCGCCTCGACGAGTTCCTTGCCGCTTCCGTCCGGTAAGGCCGTCTGGCCCGGCGCGGCGATCGCCCAGCACAGCAGCGCCCCCGCGGCGAGTGGTCCAATCGATCTCTTCAGCACGGTACGAAAGACAATCTGATTGCGGCGCGCGATTTCCTTTGACAACCCAGGCCCTGCTGGGCGGACCCTAGCTCGTGCGGCGCCAAGCAGGGCCGCGTGCTTCGCCGCCTGTTCGGCAACAGAGAATCCGACCCGCGAGATCTCGGCTGGTTCGACCGCGCGTACGCGAGCCGGCTCGGCCGGCGTTACGCGACCTTCCGGGCAGCTTTCGCTTCGCTGCTCGAGCGCGACGCGCGGCCCACGATCGTCGAGACCGGTTGCGTGCGCGAGAAAAACGATTACAGCGCGGGTTACTCGACGGTACTCCTCGGCGAGCTTCTCCGGCGCACCGGCGGACGGTTGTTCACGGTCGACCTCAGCGCGAAGAACATCGCGCTTTGCCGGCGGCTCACCCGGCGTTATGCCGGCCTCATCGAATACAGCGTCGGCGACTCGGTCGAGTTCTTGCGCGCGTGGGTCCTCGCGCACCCCGGCGCCGCCATCGATTTGCTCTACCTCGATAGCTTCGATTATCCGCCGGCCGACGATCCCGCCGGCCGCGAAGCATCGCAGTTGCATTGCCGCAACGAACTCGAAGCCGCGTTTCCCGCGCTCTCCGCAAACGCGCTGGTCCTCATCGATGACGGCGATCTTCCGGGCGGCGGCAAACCGCTTCTGGCCAAAAGAAGGCTCGCCGAACTCGGCTGGACGTGCCTCCTCGACGATTACCAGACGCTGTGGCGCGCGCCCGGCGTCAGTGGATCGGCCGCTTCATCCGCTGCAGATTGAAATCGAGAAACGCTCGAAGCGTCGCAAAGTCGGCGTAGCGTCCGGCTGAACAATTCTCGTAACCGCCGGCCAGATCGGGTTTTCGAACGTAGACGGCGACGCGTCCAAAACGGCGGCTGAACTTCAATTGCCCGCTGCGAAGTTCGGCTCGCACTTCCGAGAGCAGCCCCGTCGGATAGCCATCGCCCAGGACCAGCATATCGACGTCCGGGCACAGAAACACCGTCGCGTGCGGGTGAGTCGCCGCAATCCAGGTGAACCACTCGTCGTGGGTCAAAACGTGTGCGTCCGCCGGCACGTTTGCCAGCGCGTCGTGAATGTCTTGACCGTCGCGATAGATCGGCCGCACGTAATGCACCGGGTGTAACGGATCGAACGCAATCAGGACGACGGCGCAGATCGCGAAGCTGGCCGTCAAGAAACGTCGCACGCGTGCATCCCGGCCGGCATGGTGCCAAGGCACCAGCGCGCCCAGCGAACCGATCAGAAGCCAGGGGATGAACAGCGCCGCGTAGTGCGATCCCATCCGCCACGCGATCCAGCTGCTCGAGAGGAGGACGATGGCGAGACCCGGCAGCGCGAGCAGCGACCAGCGCGAAAAGAACGGCAGCAGCGCCAGCGGGACGAAAGCCTCGATGAGGTACGTCAAGCGCCCGTAATTGAAAAGATACGCCGCGTACTGCGGATGTGCGATGAGCGCCGCCAGCAGGCTGAGGGGCGAGTTTGCGAACGGGTAGTCGTAGAAGTGCGCGGGCTCCCAGCCGCCGGCGCGTGGGATCACGATTGTAAAAAAGATCAGCAGCGCCGCGACGTTCAGGACGGCGAGCGAAAACCCGCCCAACGCCAGCGCGGCCGGCCGGCGCGGCGTTCCGGCCAGCAGCCCTTCTCCTTCATTCGGCGCCGCGCGCATGCGCACGAGGCCGATGATCCCCAAGACGATTCCAACGATTGCGAAGACGATGCAGACGTCCTCGCGCACCAGCGCCGAGAGCGCTGCGAAGACGCCAAACCAGCCCCAGCGAGCCCGATCGGCCGCCCAAAAAAGACCGACCGCGATAAGCGGGTAGAAAGCGATTTCGTGAAATTCGGTGAACGCCACCGCGACCAGCGGCGGATAGACGAGCGGCCAACAAGCCACCGCGAACGCGGAACCGCTTGGCAAGTACGCGCGCGCCAGCAGATACAGCGGAACCGAAGAGGCCGCGATCAGCGCGATCTGCGCGAACTGGAGCGCCAGCGGCGCGTGCGTCAGCGCGATAAGAGGATACAGCGCAGCGAGCAGCGGCGACCAATGGAATCTAAAATGGGTTCCGTCTTCGGGCCCGTCGCGAAAGCCTCCGAGCGCATCGGCGACGACTTGCCCGAAGAGTCCCGTGTCGGCGCCATACGTGCCGATGTGCCAGCGCCATATGGCAAGGGATCCGAGGACCAGCACGTTGAGGGCGATCGCGAGCGCGAGCCGCCGGTCTTCGAAGCGCACGGCGCAGTGTTTCTACGCCATCGCATCCCTTCCTCAAAAAGGGGTGCGGCGGGGCCGGGTTCGATTATAGCTGCATGACCGTCTATCTAATCGGCGATCGCGAACAGCCGATGGTGCAAGCCTGTCGCGACGTCCTGACCGGTGAAGGCGTCGAGATCGTGAACGATGCGGCGGCCGCGACCGTCGCGATCGCGCCGCGGCTCACCGTCAAGCTCGGCGCCGAAGAACTCGCCCGGCCGAAACTCGGGACGCTCATCTTCCATCCGTCGCTGCTGCCGCGCCACCGCGGTCCGGATTCGATCAAGTGGGCGTTCAAACTCGGCGAGAAGTATAGCGGCGCGACTTGGTTCTGGGCCGACGACGGCCTCGACACCGGAGATATTTGCGAACAAGAAGCCTTAGCGATCGCGGAAGGCGAACGGCCGCGTGAATTCTACGACCGCGCGGTGATCCCGGCGGCGGCGCGCCTCTTGCGCTACATCGTCAAAGACTTGGAGCGCGGGGTCGTGCGGCGGCGGCCGCAGCAGGACGAGAATGCAACGTACGAGAGCTGGTCGTCGCCGCGGCCGGACGCCGATCTTCGGGTCCACCCGCCGCGCGGCCCGCGCGTGATGCTCGGCGGCCTCTACTTCTTGGCGCGCACGATCGACAAGGTGCGCGCGAAACTCCAGGGGACGCTCGGCTACTATAAAGTCGGCCCCGGCATCTCGGAGTATCTTTTTCACAAGCTCGGGGTAACCGAAGCGGAGTTCACCGACGTCGTGCGCCGCGCCAGAGGCGACGACGAAATCGTCGCTTGGGTTCGCGACCGCTGCGACCCGAGCCAGATCGATCACATGAACCAAAATCTGCTGGCGCGCGCGATCCGCGACCAGGAACACTTTGACGAGGTACTTCCGCGCTATCCGGTGTTACGCGAGCACCGGAATCTGCGCAACTGGTTCGAAATCTTCGAAGTCGACGACGTGTGGACGTTCGACCCCGCGAACGTGGAAAAAGTCAAGGAGACCGCACCGAGCTAGGACTAGGCTCCGTTACGGTTCGGCTCGCATGGGGAACGAATTCCGCATGGCTAGACGTAAGATCAAACGCAAGAAATCGACCGGCGCCAAGCGGACGTCGCGCAAGGCCGGGCGCGGCAAGAAGGCCGGCGGCGCTCGAAAGAAGGCCGCGGTCGCTCTCAAGAAAACCGGCTCGGCGCTCAAAAAAGGCGCAGCGGTCGCGCGGAAGGCCGCCGGCGGCGCGAAGCGCGGCGCAAAGCGCGCGACGACCACCGTTCGAGAAGTGGCGGCGACGGCAAAGCAAGTCGGTCAGATGCTGCAAGAAGGCGCCGTAACGGCGGAGGAGATCGCGGATCGGATCGACGCCGTCTCAGGAAAGCGACGGCGCCGGCCGGCGAGTTAGAGCCTCCGACCATCGGGGAACCTATACCTCGACGGAGGTTACCGGGATGAGTAAACTGCTCGTTCTGACGACGATCGCGACGCTGCTTGTCCTTGCCTGGCTCGCCGCTGCCGGGGCGCAAGAGCAGCGCTGGCTTTTCATGACGTATGCCTCGTACTATCAGGACCTGACGCAACAACCAATCGATCCGCAGGTCTTCGTGCGCGACCCCTCCGCGGCGCAAGGGTCGGACGCTTTGAACGTCACGCACGTGGCGGGCCTTCGGGCGGCGAATCTGGCCACCGACGATCGGACCTCGCCGCTCTTCGACGCGGAGGGCAAACCACTCGGCTTCAATTTCGGCAAGTGGCTCGGAGCAGGCGGCAGCGTCGACGTCGCCCCGGCCGGGAACGGCGACCGCCTTCACCTCGGCTTCGTCGCGCTCAAAGAGTCGGGGCATTACTCGCTCTTCAGCTTGACGCCGGGAACCGGCACGCTCGTCCCGCTGGACGGCCTGGGAACCAGCAACACATTCACGTCGAGCGCACTCGGCACCGCCGATCTCTACGTGACGACGCCGTACCACCTCTCAAGTGCCGATCGCATCTTCCTGATCTATAACGGCGACGGCCTCGATCACGGCCCGCAGCCGGGGACGCCGGGAATCGATTGCCACCCGCAGATGATCATGCGCGTCCGGCAAATATAAGAGTGAAGCTCGCGTTCGGCGCCGAGATCGTCGACGCGAGAAAGCGCGGGTTACCGATCGTCGCGCTCGAAACGACGATCGTCACGCACGGCATGCCCTATCCGCAGAATCTCGAGACCGCGCGAAACGTCGAGCGCATCGTGCGCGAAGCCGGCGCCGTTCCGGCGACGATCGGCGTCATCGAGGGATCGATTCAGGTCGGGCTCGACGACGCGCAGCTCGAGCGGCTGGCGACCGCCGCGAACGTCCGGAAGCTCAGCCGCGCCGACCTTCCCTACGCGATCGTGAGCGGCAGCGACGGCTCGACCACCGTCGCGGCGACGATGATCTGCGCGCACTTGGCCGGCATCGAAGTCTTCGTCACCGGCGGCATCGGCGGAGTCCATCGCGGCGTTGAGAAAACGTTCGACGTTTCGGCAGATCTCGAAGAACTTTCGCGCACGCCGGTCACCGTCGTTTGTGCCGGGGCGAAGGCGATCCTCGACCTTCCCAAGACGCTCGAGGTTCTCGAAACGCGCGGGGTCCCCGTAATCTGTTACGGCACCGGCGAGTTCCCAGCGTTCTGGAGCCGCTCGAGCGGTTTGCCCGCGCCGCTTCGCTTCGATTCAGTCGACGAGATCGCGCGCTTCATCTCCGTCAAACGCGAGCTGGGTTTAACCGGCGGAACGGTCGTTGCCAATCCGATCGATGCCACAAAAGAGTTCCCCGCCGACGATTTACGGCCGTACATCGAAGCGGTCGTCGAAGAGGCGCGAGCGGCAGACGTCGCGGGCAAGGACGTCACGCCGTTCCTGCTCGACCGCCTCGCAACGCTGACCGGCGGGCGGAGTCTGACCGCCAACGTGGCGCTGATCGAAAACAACGCTCGGCTCGGCGCGCAACTAGCCTCGGCCCTCTTGTCACCCTGAGCGAAGCGAGCGCAGCGAGCGGAGTCGAAGGGCGAATGGCGCTCCGAATCCCATCGGCGCTTCGACGGAGCCTGTGCTGAGCGAGTCGCGAAGCGACGAGTCGAAGTGCGCCTTCGGCGCTTCGCTCAGCGTGACAAATCTAAAACAGTGTCGTCGGAGCGACCGGTGCGATCTCGGAATTTTCGCCGCCGATTTGATCGGTGGAAAGCAACCACACTGCGGCGCCGGAACGCAAGAACGTAGCGAGGATCGTATCGGCCGCGAGACGCGGCAGTATTACGCGCCAACTGAGCAGACCGGTGAGGACGTTCTGGAGCGGCGCATCTTCGAGCGTAGTGCCGAGGTTGAATTCGTTGGCGCTCCAGTCGGGGCGCGGCGTACCGAACGGCTCAAGTTTCTTGGCGAGGTCTTGTTCGAGTTGAGCTAGCACCTCGTAGCGCCGCGCTTCGTCCGGCGAGGCATTCTGCCACTTCGGGAATGCGGGATGCGTTTCGATGAAGGTCTGCAATCTGCGCAGCGCTGAAAACAGCGCGTGGTTGGCGTCTTGCGCGCAATTGTTGGCAGGCCCGACGAAGGTCCCGCCCGTTCCGTCGCCGATACGATAGCGAGCCGTAATCGCTTCGAGTTGATCGGTCAAGCTCGCGAGCGCGGATTGCTGGGTGACTCCGTCGATTTGGAAATCGTCGACGAACGCATCGAGCTTGAGCAAGAGATCGCAAACCGGACGCGAGCCGCTCCAACCGAATTGCCGGTCGCCCATGTAACGCGACCAGTGCAGCGCGCCGGCGGTGAGCCCGTCGCCGTTCTGCGTGTAGACTTGATAATACACGATCTCGAAACGCGGCTCGAGCGACAGCGGATCCTCGACGACTTCGGCAACGCCGTAAGCGAAGTGACCGAAGTACAGGGGGCCGGATGCTTCCGCTTCCTTTTTCGGTCCGCCGATGCCGCCGTAGACATGGACCAGCAGCGCCTTCTCACCGATGCGCCAATTCGCCGGCGAATCGCCGAAGAGGATCGAGCGCACCGTCCCCTTGCGAGCGGCGAGATCGGCCCACGAAGCACGACGTACGTTGTCGTATGCGGCCAAGCCGCCGGCGCGAATCGCATCCGGCCGGACGCGCAAGAGCGCGCGCGGCGCGAGCGCTCGAACGACGAATTCTCCACCTTCGTCCGGCGCGCCGTACGCGTACCAACCATCTTCGTTCAGTGCGCCGCGCTCGATGCCGCGCGTACTCGACGCGACGCGACCGTCGCGGTCGGGGACGACCGCCGGGAGCCGCACGACCTCGCGAGTCCCGTCGAAGCGGCGCGACGCGCGGTTGAAATGGACGACGCGAAAGCGGTCGCCGTCGAGCGCTTCGACGAAACGCACGAGCGCGTAGTAGCGTCCGCCGATCTGCGCCGGCTGCCGCGAAACCCGCAGGACCCGTCCGCCTTCTTCCACGTCGACCGGTCCGGAGAGCATGACGACGACGTCGTCGATAGGTCGAGCTCCGGCTAGAGACTCCAACGGATCGACCAGACGGAGATGATTCAGGCGGACCGGCATCACGAGGCCGCCGCTGCGGCTCGCATAGGCCGCCTCGGCGCTGAAGTTCACGTCGCGCGTTACGGCGCGCACGAATTCGTTCACCGTGGGATCGTCTCGCCAACGAAGTTTTATTCTGCGGCCGACGAGCTGCTCGTAGCCACGCTTCGCGTGGTAGACCTCGAACCACACGCCGCGCACCGAGTCGCGCTCGCCTGAAGCCGGCAGGATGAGGCGGCCCATCCACTCGCCGAGCGGCTGATAACGGCTTGCATCGAGCCGTCCGGCAGCCGGATAGTATTCCGGCCTATTCCACGGCGCTTGCACGTAGCGATCGTAGTTGCTCGGCTTCGCCGGCGTCGCGCTCTGCGACGCCGGAAATGCGCCGCGCAGGATACGGTCGATGATGTCGAGCGTCTGCTCGAGATTCGTGCGGCCGTCAGGCAGACGCGCATTAGGGTCGAGCATGCCGCCCGGGACCTGGTGTCCGACGGGGCCCAGCGGCACGAATGCGATCCGTCCCAAACGGACGGCTCGATTCCAATAGGAGAGCGGAAAGATCTTCCAGCGCGAAGGAAAGAATATCGGGCCGAGACGCTGCACGCCGTCTTTCGATCCGACCAGATGACACAAGCGTTCGAGTTCGAGGAAACGCGAATTGCCGCTCATCACGCCGCCCAGCGAGATGACGTCGATCGGCGCATCGATGACTCGCTTGAGCGCGGGCGCCGAAGCTGCCGACATCTGACCGCCGCCGCTGTAGCCGATCAACGTCACCGGTATCCCGCTTTTCGGATCGTAACCTGCGGCAATCAGGTTCTCGTACACCAGACGGGCGATTCCGAAGTTGTAGAGTGGGCCGTAGCGCTCGTCCGCCGAGACCGCGACGATGAGCACGTTTCGCAGGTTGACGAACATTCCCAGGAGCGAATTCGCGTGCTTCACGCGCATCGCGTCGACGAATTGCCAGAACTTGGCGAAGACGGGGTCCGAATCGAGGGGGCGATTTAGCACCGAGTACACCATGATGCCGCGAAGGAGGCACACACCCTCGGGCAAGCGGGGTCCTAGCGCGTCGAGGAACGTCTCGATGTCGGGCGTGTACGACGAGCTCGATTGCGAGATTCCATCCAGGTAGACGACGTAGCGCGACACCTTCTCGCCACCCGCGACGGCTGGAACGCCGGCCGCAGGCGTCAGCGTATCTCCATACCATCCGGCCCACCAGCCGAGCGTCTCCACCGGCGCGAGAAATCCCGCCACCAGCGTCGCAATGAGTCCGATCCAGACCAGATCGAGCCCGACTTGAAAGCCCATCGGTATGCGCTGATACCAACCGAACATCGATTCGCGCAACGGCAGCAGCGCGACGATGACTACAACTGTCAGGAGCACGACGCCGAGTGCGGCGGCAAGATTTTGCAGTCGTTCCGTGCGCGAGGCGGCGCCCGTCGCCGGCTTCACCGTCCCCAACATCTGCAGACCGGTGTGCTCGACGAGAGCCTGTTCGTCGCCCACCAGCGTCGTGCCGGCGGCCGCATTGAGACAGCGTGCGCCGAAGTTGGCGATCGGACGCCCAAACGTGTGCTGAACGACGACCGTGGCGACCCATCCGAGGACGACGTATAGAAAGCCGTCGATAAATGCGACGTCGGCGGCAGTCGCGATGCCGACGACCATCGCCGGCAGATGCCAAACGCGCACGGCCCAGTTGATGCCGTTCCCGAGGTACGGGAGCGCTGCAAAAAATGCGAGCGCAAGCGGCGCATAACTGAACGCGAGCACGAGCGACAGCTTAACGAACGAGACGTGCACGACGCCGGGCAGCGAAGAGACGGCGAAGGTACTGAGCACCAGGAACAGATAGCCGAAGGCAAAGAGCAACGCGTTGACGGCGACGCTCAGGGCGAAACGCGCCGGTCGAACGCGATTGGCGAACAACACGATGCTTTGGCCGATCGCGAGGGAAAACGCCGCGATCACGACGATCGCCGCGGCTATTGCAAAGCGATCGTGCAGGTTGAGCGCCTGTTCGAATGCGCCGGTCTGCAGGCGTAAGACGCCCGCGAGCGTCGACCAAACGTTGGGCGCCATGGTATTCACGTCGCCGCTCCTTCGCTGACTCGGCGCCATGTCTTTTGCGCCGTCGAGCGAACTCGCCGTCGATGCGCCTCCGGCTTCTTCTTCTGTGGTTGGCAGGGATCGACTTGCGGCTCACGCTGTTGGCGGTACCGCCGGTGCTTCCGGCGATCCATCACGATCTGCATTTGAACGAAGCCGGCGTCGCGGCGCTTTCGAACTTGCCGGTTCTTACGCTGGCCGGATCGTCGATCTTCGGCTCGCTCCTCGTCGCGCGCCTCGGGACGCGGCGCGCGCTCATCGTAGCGCTCTGGGTCATTGCGGTCGCATCGAGCCTGCGCGGAGTCGGGCCCTCGACGTTCGTTCTTTTCTCGACGACCTTCGTGATGGGACTCGGTGTCGCGCTCTTGCAACCGGTCTTCCCGGCACTCTCGCGGGAATGGTTTTCAAGCCGCGTTGCGCTGGCGACGGCATTCTGGTCCAACGGATTGCTCGCGGGTGAGGCGCTCGGAGCGTCGCTGACCCTGCCGCTGATTCTTCCGCTCGTCGGCGGAAGTTGGGAGCGCAGCTTCGGCGTGTGGGGCGTTTCGGTCGCGCTTATCGCGCTCGTCGTCATGCTGTTCGGACCGCGCAGCGAGCGCGGTGCGGAGAGCATCCAGCCGGCGTGGCTTCCAAACTTTCGAGACGAACGGCTCTGGGAAGTCGGCGTGCTACAGGCCGCCGCGAGCATCACCTACTTCGGCGCGAACACCTTCATCCCCGATTACTTGCACGCAAACCACCAGCAGCATTTTGTGGCGCCTGCACTCGCGGCACTCAACCTCGGGCAACTGCCGGCGACGCTCGCCTTCGGCGTCATCCCGATCCGCATCTTGAGCCACCGCTTTGCGTGCGCGCTGATGGCGCTGCTGCTGGCTGCGGCGCTCTCAGTGTTCTTGATCTTCGGCGGCTGGCTTGGGGTCGCGGCCGCAGCGTTCATCGGCTTTTGGGGCGCGTACACGCTGATCTTGAGCTTCGCGCTGCCGCCGCTCGTTGCGAAGGCGGACGAGGTCGCGTCGATGTCCGCGGGCGCGTTCACGATCGGCTACTCGCTAGCGTTCGTGATGTCGCTTCTCTCGGGTGTGGTCTGGGATCTGACGCACGTCTCGGCGACGGCGTTCATCCCACTCGCTCTGGCGGTCGTGATTCTCATCGTCCTCGGACCGCGGCTCGGCACCGCCGCGCATCTGGCTGAAACCAGGTTGCGGACGTGAAGCCCACACCGGCGCCGGTCGTTATCGCCGGCGGCGGCCCGGTCGGTTTTGCGACCGCGCTCGGATTGGCGCGCCAGGGCGTGCGTTCGATCGTCTTCGAAAAAGCGCCGGCTCCGGCACCCTACGCGCGCGCCGGTGTCGTGTTGTCGCGCACGGTCGAAATTTTTCGTTCGTGGGGACTGCTCGAGGAGATTCGAGCGGAGGCAATCGCGCCGGCGACGCTCGAGGTCTGCGACGCTCTTGACGGCGCGCAGCTCGCGCGCTTCGACTTCTCGCTGCTCCGCGAAGAAACGTTCGATCCTCACCCTGTCTTCCTGCCGCAGCACCGAACCGAAAAAATCCTACGCGACGCGGCGACGGGCACGGGATTGGTCGACGCTCGATTCGGAGAAGAGGTCGTCGATTTCTGCCACGACGCCGACGGCGTTCGGCTCGTCGTTCGCAAACTCGGCGAACCGTCGACGCACTCGTTGGAGGCGCCGTTTCTCGTCGGTGCCGATGGAGCGAACAGTACCGTCCGCGCAAAACTGGGGCTCGGCCTGGAAGGTGAGACCTATCCGACGCGAATCATGCTGGCCGTCGTCGAGATTGAGGACCGGCGCGATGCACTTCCCTGGCCCCGGCTGCGTTTCGACGGACCCGAATACCTCGCGGCGCTCCGCTTTGCGCCCGGACGCTGGCGGGTCATCGCGACGCTGCCGGCCGGCGAAAGCGACGCAGGCGCACTCGCGCAGGATACCATCGCCGGCTACGTCCGCGCCACGCTCGGGGATGGGCCCTTCCAAATCGAGTGGGCGAGCGCGTTCAACATCCATCGACGGCACGCGCCTTGGTTTGCGGTGGGGCGCGTCGCGCTCGCCGGCGATTCGGCGCATCTGAACAGCCCGGTCGGCGGTCAAGGGCTCAACGCCGGAATCGCCGACGCGCAAAATCTCGCTTGGAAGCTCGCCCACGCGTTGCGCGGCGGCGACGCGATGAGATTGCTCGCTTCCTACAACGTCGAACGGCGGCACGCGATCCTGACGAGTACCGAACGCTTTACCGATCGCAACACGAAACTTCTCTTATCGATCCCCCCGCAGCACCGGCGTTTGATGTTCGCCGCGGTCGGACGCTTGATGCGAATCGCACCGCTTGCGCGGCGCCTGCTGCGCACGGGCGTATTGCTCGACGTCCGCTACACGGACTCGCCCCTGTTCCCAACTCGCGGGCATTGGATCGGCCGCCGCGCCCCCGATCCCGAACTGGCCGTTACCGACCGTGCGGTCCTGGCGCTTTGCGGATTCGACGAGGTGGACGCGGGTCGGCTTGACTTGCCGGAGGGCGTCGAACGTCTTTCGCTTCAACCGGAACGAGCCGCTCGTTGGAGAACGCGCGCACCGTTTGCAGCACTCGTCCGGCCCGATGGTTTCGTCGGCTGGTTCGAACGCCGTCCCTCGCGCGGAACCATCGAGCGAAACGTCCGCCACGCGCTGGGATATTGATTTGTCACGCTGAGCGGAGGCCTCCCTCGACAAGCTCGGGATAAACTCCGGGCCGGAGTCGAAGCGCCGACGGAGCCCCGTTTGTCCTTCGACTCCGGCGCGACGCTTTGCGTCGCGCGTCCGCTCAGGATGACAGGATAACACAAGACCGGCACCCGTCGAGCGCGAAGAGAGGCCGGCTATGATCGAGGCCTACTTCCGGCCGACCTCTCTCGCCGAAGCTCTCGCAGTCCTGCAGCGCGAGGGTGACGGCGCGCGATTGATCGCCGGCGGGACCGACGTGATGGTCGAACTGCAGCGCGGCCCCAAGCCGGCGACGCGGCTGATCGACCTGACGGCGCTCGGCTCCGACCTCGACTTCATGGGAGACGCCGCCGATCGTCTGACCCTCGGCGGCCTAACGACCCACAACGCGATTTTGGCGTCGCCACTCTTCCGGCGGCACGCGCTGCCGCTGGTTCAGGCCTGCATCGAAGTCGGCGCGCCGCAGATCCGCACGCGCGCGACGGTCGCCGGAAACGTCGTCACGTCTTCGCCGGCCAACGACACGATCACGTCACTCTACGCACTCGATGCGTCCGTCGAACTCGTCTCGCAGGACGGTACGCGGACGCTTCCGATCGAAGAGTTTTGCACCGGCTTCCGGACGACGGCACTGCGCACGAACGAGTTGATTCGCAGCATCGGCATGCGCAAACTCGGCGGCGAACGACGCGGCATCTTCTTGAAGCTCGGCTTGCGCCGGGCCCAAGCGATCTCGGTGATCAACGTCGCAATCGTCGCGGCTTTCGACGGTGCGCGCATCCGCGCCGTCCGCATCGCACTCGGCTGCGTCGCGCCGACGATCTTCCGGGCGATCGATGCCGAAAAGGCGCTGATCGGTTCGAGCTTGGACCGCGCGACGCGCGAGAGCGTCGCGCACATCGCCGCGCAATCGATCGCGCCGATCGACGACGTGCGCGGTTCGGCCGGCTATCGCCGGAAAATGGTCGCGGCGCTGATCGATCGCGCGCTGGAACGGATCGCCGACGGGACCGAAGCCGACGGCTTACCTGCGCTGCCGATCTTGTTGGAGGCGGACGTCCGGCCGGCGCAGCCGCGCGCGTTCGACGGCGCGACGATCGCGACGACCATCAACGGGCGTTCGCAGCGGCTGAGCGGTGCAGTGCACAAGTCGCTGCTCGATGCACTGCGCGACGAGGGTTTCACCGGTGCGAAAGAGGGCTGCGCCGAGGGCGAATGCGGCGCGTGCACGGTTTGGCTCGACGGCAAGGCCGTCATGTCGTGCCTCGTCCCCGCGCCACAAGCGCACGGCGCGAACATAACGACCATCGAAGGTCTGGCGGGCGGCGCCGGTTTGCATCCACTGCAGCAGGCGTTCGTCGAGCGCGGCGCGGTACAGTGCGGGTTTTGCATCCCCGGTATGCTGATGGCCGGCGCAAAGTTGATCGATGAGCGCCCGAATTGCACGCTCGACGACGCGCAAGCGGCGATCAGCGGAAACCTGTGCCGCTGCACCGGCTACCGCAAGATCCTCGACGCCATCTCCGATGCGGCGGCGCAGATCGCGCAGGAACGCGCCCCGCGAACCGAGATTCGCGCGTGAAAATAATCGGCACCTCAGTGCCGCGTCCCGACGCGCTCGACAAAGTCACCGGGGCCGCTCGCTATCCGGCCGATCTCGTGCGGCCCGGGATGTTCCACGCCGCCGCCGTCTTCGCGCAGCACGCCCACGCCCGCATTCTCAACATCGACGCGAGCGAGGCGCGAGCGCTCCCCGGCGTGCGCGCAGTCCTTACGGCCGAGGACGTCCCGTTCGATCCGTTGCGCGCGGGCACGAATTCGAGTTATAAACGTAACCGCTTCGGCCTCATCGAGAACGATCAGCCGCTCTTGTGCGAGGATGTCGTCCGCTTCTACGGCGATCGCGTCGCGCTGGTCGTCGCCGATTCGCCCACGATCGCGCGCGCCGGCGCGAGCCGCGTGAAGGTCACCTACGAAGATCTCCCGGCAATCACGAGCGCGCAAGCGGCGCTCGCGCCCGACGCTCCGCGCGTCCACGCCGATCGTTCGAACGTTCTCCTTCATCAGAAAATTCGCAAAGGCGACGTCATGGCGGCATTCGCGGCAGCCGATGTCGTGCTCGAAGGGCGTTTCACGACCGGTTGGCAGGAGCACGCGTATCTACAGCCCGACGCCGGCATCTCGTATTGGGAAGGCGACAAACTCATCCTCGAAACCGCCGGGCAATGGCTGCACGAGGACCGCCGTCAAATCGCGGCACTGCTTGCGATGCCGGAAGAGAACGTCGTGGTGCGCTACGCGAAGATCGGAGGCGCTTTCGGCGGCCGCGAGGATCTCTCGCTTCCGCCGCTCGTGGCGCTGGCAGCCTGGAAATTGCGCGCGCCGGTTGCGATGGTCTGGAATCGCGAAGAATCGATCGTCGGTCACCACAAGCGCCACCCGTTCACGATCACGACCAAATGGGGCGCTCGGCGCGACGGCTCGATCGTTGCGGCGCAAGTCGAATCGATCGCCGACGGCGGTGCGTATGCATCGACGTCGGTCGAGGTCCTCAAGTGCGCGGCGATCTTCGCGTGCGGTCCCTACGCGATCCCGAACGTCTCGACCGACGCCATCGTGGTCTACACCAACAACGTGCCGAGCGGCGCTTTCCGCGGCTTCGGGACGCCGCAAGCGCATTTCGCGGCGGAATCGATGGTGACGCGGCTGGCTGGGGCCCTGGGCCTCGATCCGGCCGACGTCCGTCGAAAGAACCTATATAAGGAAGGCGACATCGAATCGACCGGCCATCCGCTCCCGGCCGGGGTGAGCGTCCGCGAGGTCTTCGAACGTTGCCTTGCAGAGAAAACGGCGCGTTTTTCAACGCCTCTTCGGCGCACCGAGGCACCCGCTGCGCTGCGGCGCGGGATCGGGATCGCGTGCGGAATCAAGAACGTCGGCTATTCGTTCGGTTTTCCCGAACAGGCGACGGCAACCGTAGAACTCGACGTCACGCCCGCAGGGATTCGCGGCGCGATCGTGCGCGTCGGGGCCGCCGAAGTGGGGCAAGGGGCGCATCTCGTTCTGCGGCAGATCGCCGCCGAAACGTTGGAGTTGCCGCTCGAAGCCGTTCGGATGCTGACCGACGACTCGTCGCAGGCGCCGAATGCCGGTTCGGCATCGGCATCGCGCATGACGCTCATGGGCGGACGCGCGGTGAAAGACGCGGCCGAGGCCGCTCGGAACAATTGGGTCGCGGGCAAGAGTCCGGAAGCGACCGCCCAATACCGGCCGCCGCGTACGACGCCGCTCGATCTAGAGACGGGCGATGGGATTCCGAACTACTGTTACGGCTATTCGGCGCAGGCGGTCGAAGTCGAGGTCGACATGCAAACGGGCGTGACACGCGTCTTGCGCGTCATCAGCGTCCACGACGTCGGCCGCGCGATCAACCGGCAACAGGTCGAAGGACAGATCGAGGGCTGCTTGGCACAAGCGGTCGGTTACGCGCTGACCGAAAACATGCCGGCTCGCGGTGGCAAGCTGCTCACGCCGTATTTCTCGACGTATCTTCTGCCGACGACGCTCGATATGCCGACCGAAATCTATCCGGTCATCCTTGAAAGCGCCGATCCGAACGGACCGTTCGGTGCGCGCGGTGTGGCAGAGATGCCGCTCGTCCCGTTTGCGCCGGCGGTCGCGGCGGCGATCTTCGATGCGACCGGCGCGTGGGTCAGCGACCTGCCGATGACGCCGGAGCGCGTGTTGAACGCGATCGAAGAGACGCGTCGTCATGCGACCGCGAGCGCTCAGGCGCTCGTCGCCCGGCCGGCGCCGGCGAAATAATATCAGCGTCCCCTACGGCGCAAATGTCGCGGTCGTCGAACCGCACGGCATAGAGCGCATCGACGAGAGCGAGCGTCACGGGAGCCCGCGTGACCTGTTCTCCCTTTGGTTCGCCGCCAACGCGGAAACGGCAACCTTCGCGACCGGAATTCTGACGGTTGCGCTGTTCGGGACGTCGTTCTGGGGCGCCGTCCTCGGCATCGTGATCGGCAACCTGGCCGGCTACGCGGTGCTTGGCTTCCTCGCGCAGATGGGCCCACGCTTCGGACGGCCGCAGATGATGGTGTCGCGACAGACGCTGGGAACCGACGCCAACGTGTTCCCGGCGCTGCTTGCGTTCTTGGCCGGCGTCGGCTGGTTCGCCATCGACACCATCTTCGGTGCGTTTGCCGTGCAAGCGCTCTTGGGACTCGCCCACGTCTCGATTTCCTACGTTCCGGCCCTCGCGATCGTGCTGGCGATCGAGATCGTCATCGTGATCTACGGTTACAACATGATCCATCTTTTCGAGAAGGTCGCCGGAGTCGCGCTGACGGTGGGGTTCATCGCGATTGCGGTGGTCTGTTTCCAGCAGGCGAACCCAAACGCACCCTTCGACGTGCACGCGCCGCTCGCGAGCGGCGGCGAGTTGGCCGGGATCGTCTTTTCGGCCGCAATCGCGTTCTCGTACGCGATCGGCTGGGCGCCGTGCGCGGCGGATTATTCGCGCTATCTGCCGCGCAACGCCGACAAGCGCGCGATTTGGTGGTGGACGTTCCTGGGCGGTGGCGTTCCGTCGACGGCACTCGAAATCTTGGGTGCTGCGGCGGTGACCGCGATCGTGGGAACCGATCTGGTCGCTGCGACCCCCAGCGATATCATTCAAAAACTGTTTGCAAGCAATTGGCTCGTCGCGCTCGGTTTGCTGACGGTCTTGCTCGGTACGCTGAGCGCAAACTGCTTGAATCTCTATTCGGGTTCGCTCGCGTCGCTCGTCGCTTGGGACGGACGGCGGCGAGCGTGGTTCGCGATCTTCGTCGGCGCCGCGTTTACCTGCGGAACGGTCGTCATGCTGGCCGTCGCCGGCCAAACCGATCCGGCCGCGCGCTTCGCTCCGACGGTGATCGCCGGTTGCGCGCTGGGCGTCGGTTTCGTCACAGGACTCGTCGTTCGATACACGCTCGTTCGCTGGCAGGCGGCGCTATTGGTCGGGATCCTCGGTGGTTTGCTCTCGCTCGCGGGCCTTTATCCCGCGCAGGTCGCGCGCGAGTACACGAGCTTCTTGTTGCTTTTGTCCAGTTGGGCGACCCCATGGGCCGGGGCGGTGATCGCCGCGCGCGGCATGCCCTCGGATCAACGCGTTTCCGCTACGCTCCTTGGCTGGCTCGTAGGCCTTGCCGTCGCGCTGCCCTTCTACCAACAGGCTTGGTTCGTCGGCCCCGTTGCTGTGCGGTTCCCACAGATCGGCGACATCTCGTACTTCGTCGGCTTCGCGGTCGCGTACGCCGTCACGCGCGTCTTGACGATGCAAGCGAGGCCGCGCGAAGCGCACTAAAGCGGTCGAAGCGCCAACGGCGCTTGTCACGCTGAGCGAAGGCGCGAAGCGCAGGAGTCGAAGCGCCGACGGGACATGAAGCTCCGTTTGTCCTTCGACTCCGGCGCGACGCGTTGCGTCGCGCCTTCGCTCAGGATGACACACCCAGAATCTGCGTCGCTATCCTCGTTTGCCATCATTTGCGGGCTGGTATCCCACCGGACCTTGACGTTTGTCGGAGAGCTGGGTATCTTCTATCTCACATAAGTGGTTTTCGCCTCTAAATGGCAAACCCGTTTCACGAAGCGATAGGGGATCAGATGAGCATTTTCAATGGTCAGTCCCACGCGTCGAAGATCGAGCGCTCCTACAGTCCCGAGGACGTCGTGCGTCTCAAGGGCTCGACCCGGATCGAGTATACGCTGGCGTCCCTGGGAGCTCGGCGGTTGCGTTCGCTGCTCGAGGGTCCGAGCTACGTCACGGCGCTGGGCGTCATGACCGGCAACCAGGCCGTTCAGGCGGTCCGCGCCGGGCTCGAATCCCTCTACCTGAGCGGCTGGCAAGTGGCCGCCGATTCGAACTTAGGCGGCGAGACCTATCCGGATCAGAGTCTCTACCCCGTCAACAGCGCACCACGTTTGGTGGAGCGCATCAACAGCGCACTTCAACGCGCCGATCAAATCGCGCGCAGCGAAGGCGACGAGACGACCTATTGGTACGCGCCGATCGTCGCCGACGGCGAGGCCGGCTTTGGCGGACCGCTCAACGTCTTCGAGCTGACGAAATCGTTCATTCGGGCCGGCGCGGCGGCGGTGCACTTCGAAGACCAGCTCGCCTCAGAGAAAAAATGCGGACACATGGGTGGCAAGGTGCTCATCCCGACGCGCACCGCGATTCGCAATCTCGTCGCGGCGCGGCTCGCTACCGACGTCCTCGACGTCCCCACCCTGATCGTCGCTCGCACCGACGCAAATGGAGCGAAGCTGATCACGAGCGACGTCGATCCCCTCGACCGGCCGTTCATCTCGGGCGAACGCACCGAGGAGGGCTTCTTCCGCATCGCCGGCGGCCTGGAGATGGCGATCGCCCGCGGGCTCGCGCTCGCGCCCTACGCCGATCTGGTTTGGTGCGAAACCTCGGAACCGGACTTGGGCGAAGCGGAGCGCTTCGCGGCCGCTATCCACGAAAAGTTCCCGGGGAAGTGGCTCGCCTACAATTGTTCTCCGTCGTTCAACTGGAAGCGCAAGCTCTCGGAATTGCAGATCGCCGAGTTCAATGACCGCATCGGCGCAATGGGCTACAAGTTCCAGTTCGTGACGTTGGCCGGTTTCCACGCGCTCAACCATTCCATGTTCGACTTGTCGCGCGCGTTTCGCAAACGCGGGATGGCGGCCTATTCGGATTTTCAGCAGCGAGAATTCGAGAGCGAGCGCGACGGTTATACGGCGACGCGTCACCAGCGCGAAGTCGGCGCCGGTTATTTCGATGCGGCCGCACAAGTCATCGCCGGTGGGACGTCATCGACGACCGCTCTCGCCGGTTCGACCGAAGAGGAGCAGTTCATCCCCGCCGGGGTTTAACGAGCGAGTTTCTCGCCATCGACGGCTTCGAAGACTCGGCGGGCTGCGCGAAAAGCCTCGGCTGCGATCGGCACGCCGCCGTAAACACCGGCCTGCAATAGGATCTCCGCGATCTCTTCCTTCGTGACGCCGTTGTTGAGCGCTCCACGCACGTGAACCTCGAACTCGTGCCAGCGCGCCATCACCGAGAGCATGGCAAGATTGAGCATGCTGCGCGTCTTGCGCTCGAGCCCGGGCCGAACCCAAACGTTGCCCCAACAAAACTCCTCGGTGAAGTCGATGAAGTTCTGATAGAACGGGTCGGCGTTGGTCGCCATTCCCTTGACGTGCGTCGTGCCGAGCACTTCGCTCCGAATTTGTGCGCCTTTGATTCGGTCCATGAGAATTTAACCTCACACCAGTATTCGATTGGCCATACGCCGGAAAACATGCAGTAACATTGCGGTGATAAGGTCTGCCAATGACTCGGGGGCGAGTCTTGGTAGACCGGTACAGTCGTCACCTGTGGCCGAGTGGGTTCGATTCCCACCGCCTCCACCCCGGCTTCTCGAAAGTCGGTATTCATGGTAGACTCGGTCGTGACGGCTGTGCCTGGTCTACCGGCGGGGGCCTCGTAAGGGGCCCTCGCTCTTTTTTTAGCCAACCAGTTCGCGGGCGAGCCGGTTGTGGTGCGAGAGAAGTTCGGGTAGATCGACGTCGACGAGTTCGCCGTCACGGACACGAATGCGGCCTGCGATGACGTTGAGGTCGACGTTCGGAATGCGGCAGAATACGAGCGAAGCGAGCGGATCGTGAACTGCACCGCCGGCGAGTGCTAGACCGTCGAGGCGCACGCCGATGAAATCGGCCGCCATCCCGGAAGCGAGGTAGCCGACGTCGTCACGCCCGAGAACTTCTGCGCCGCCGCGCGTCGCGATGCGCAAGGCTTCGCGCGCCGTCAGCGCCTCGGCACCGTAAGCGACGCGCTGCAGAAGCATCGCGTGACGTGCTTCATCGAGCATGTGCGAGCCGTCGTTCGACGCCGAGCCGTCGACGCCGAGACCGACGCGCATCCCGGCGCGGAGCTGCGCGCCAACCTGGGCGATCCCGGAACCGAGCCGCATGTTCGAGGTGGGGCAGTGCGCCACGCCGGTCCGTGCTTTGCCTAGCCGAACGATTTCCTCAGGCGCGACGCGGATCGCGTGGGCGTACCAAACGTCAGGCCCGCTCCAGCCGAGGCTTTCCGCGAATTCGACGGGCCGTTTCCCGAAATGTTCGAGGCAATAGTTCTCTTCGTCGACGGTCTCGCAAAGGTGCGTATGCAAGAAGCAGCCGTGCTTTCGCGCGAGTTCGGCGCTCTTACGCATCAACTCCGGCGAGACCGAGAAGGGCGAGCATGGCGCAACAACGATCCGCGTCATGGCGTAGCGCGCCGGATCGTGATACTCGGCGATCACGCGTTCGCAGTCAGCCAGGATCTCGGCTTCATCTTCGACGGCTTCGTCGGGCGGGAGGCCACCGCGCGAACGCCCGACCGACATCGAGCCGCGCGAAGCATGAAAACGGACACCCATCTCCGCAGCGACGGCGATTTGATCGTCGACGCTTGCGCCGTTCGGCCAGATGTAGCCGTGGTCGGTGGCTGTGGTGCAGCCCGACAGCAGTAATTCGCAGAGTGCGACGGCGGTGCTGCTGCGCACGCCGCCCGGCGTCAAGCGCGCCCAGATCGGATAGTGCGCAACCAGCCAGGGGAAGAGCGAGGCGTTTTGGCCGGCAGGCAAGTTGCGCGTGAGCGTTTGGTAGAAGTGATGGTGCGTGCAGACCAATCCCGGGAGAATCACCATGCCGCGCGCGTCGACGATCTGGTCGGCATCCGCCGGCAACGTATCACTTGGTCCGACGGCTTCAATGACGCCGTCGCGCGAAAACAATCCGCCGCCGGCGATCTCGCCGGCCGTATCGTCGAATGTCGCCAACAGCGTCGCGTCCCGCACGAGCAGGGTACTCATGGGGTCAGCGACTCCAGGCGCACGCGATAGGGTGTCAGCATGATAACGCTGGCCGAGTTAAACCATTGCACTCCCGAGCAGTTCGTCGCGGCGATCGGTTTTACGTTCGAGCATTCACCTTGGGTCGCCGAGGGGGCGACGAAGGCGCGACCCTTTGCGAGCGTCGACGCCCTGCACGCGCACATGCTCGAGGTCGTCGCCGCGGCTCCCGATGACGAGCGCATCGCGCTCATCGAGGCCCATCCCGACCTCGCGGGCCGCGTCGCTCGCGAAGGCCGTCTGACGGGCGCTTCCCGAGGAGAACAGGCCTCCGCCGGCCTCGACCAGCTCACGTCCGAGGAAACCGCGCGATTCGACAGGCTCAACTCTGCGTACCGGGACAGATTCGGGTTTCCGTTCGTCATCTGCGCGCGGGAACACGACAAGTCGTCGATTTTGAGCGAACTCGAGCGGCGCACGAAAAACGAGCGGGAAACCGAAATTGCGACCGCGCTTGCGGAGATCGGCAAAATCGCCCATCTGCGCCTGGCCGGCATGGTGGCGCCCTAACCGTCTGGCCGGCACTGGAACGGGTATAACGCCTGCGCGTACTGCCGGGCGCAACGGAGGATAGGCGAATGCCACGTAAGCATCGATTCACCGCCAAGGAACATCGCCAAGTCGAGCACATCAAAGAAAGCGAAGAGCGGCGCGGAATGTCGTCGGATGAAGCCGAGCGCGTCGGCTATGCGACCGTGAACAAGAGCGTTGTTGCGACCGATCCGCAACGCCGTTTTACGGCGAAGGAACACCGTCAGGTCGAACACATCGAAGAAAGCGAGCTCGAACGCGGCAAATCCCCCGATGAGGCGAAGAGCATCGCTTACGCCACCGTGAACAAGCAAAAGAGCGACCGTGGCTGAGACGCCATGAGCGTGCGCGATCGGTATCCAGCCGGCGTCCCCTGCTGGGTTGAGACCCTTCAAGCCAATCCACGCGCTGCGCTGGACTTCTACGTTCCGCTGTTCGGCTGGGAGATCGTAGGCCCGGCTTCGACGCCCGGCGATCCGCCGGGCGAGTATTTCGTCGCTCGAGTTAAGGGTCGTGACGTCGCCGGGATCGGATCCCTGCCCCGCGCCGACGTACCTCCGGCATGGAACACATACATCCGCGTCGACAGCGCCGACGAAACCGTCGAGAAAGCAAAGAGCGCAGGCGGCCGGCTTCTCGACGGTCCCTTCGACGCGCCACCGGCCGGCCGGATGGCCGTCCTTGCAGACACCGCCGGCGCAGTCTTCTGCGTTTGGGAGGCCGGGACCCGAGAGGGAGCCCAGCTCGTCAACGAGCCCGCCGCGTGGGCGATGAGCTTGCTCCACACAACCGATGCGGAGCGCGCGAAGACTTTCTACGGCGCGATATTCGGCTGGCAGACCCAGCCATTCGATGCCGGCGGAACAGAGATCACGCTGTGGCGGCGTCCCGGTTACGTCGGCGGCGAACCTCAGCAACCTGTGCCCCGCGACGTGGTCGCCGTAATGCTGCCCGCCGGTGACGGCCCGTCGTATTGGAGCGTCGATTTTTGGGTCGATGACGCCGACGCGGCCGCCGAATACGCAATCAAGCTCGGCGGTAAGGTCATCGCGGCGCCTCGGGTCACTCCGGCGTTCAGGACTGCCGTGCTGGCCGACCCGCAAGGCGCGATGTTTTCGATCAGCCAGTTGATTGCTGGTCGAGCAAGAGTTTAACGAGAGTCGGCGCGTGCCAAACCTTGGAGCGCGCCGCGGTCCGACGTCCGTGCTAGGGCTTTTGTCAGGAAGGCGTCGATCGCGGACCAGGCGGCGCGAGCGGCGACGACATTACCTGCCGCCGTCCCACCGACTAAACGAGCCGCCGGATTTGGAGCCATCGTGTGCGGGTCGACGGAGAACAAGAACCCATGGCCGGAATTTGGATACGAAATCATTTCGTCGGCGAACCGGTGGTCGTGCGCTTTGAGATACGCCATGCCGATCTCGGCTTGGATTTTCGAATCCCAAACCCGGTCGTCGGCGGCGGCCAAGAATAGAATCGGACCGCGGACGTTTTCGAGGTGAAACATCGTCCGGTCGACGGCGACCCGATTGTCCCGCAACGGGGCTTCAAATGCTTCCCATCCCGAACCCCCCGTCATCATCCTCCGGTCGAGCGGGACGAACGGCACGACCTTCCCGGCTGCTGTCCACGACGAAGTGTCGCCGCTGTTTCTGGTGCGTGCGATGATGCTCCAGGCGAAGGGGCTTCCCACCAGCGAGATGACGGCGCCGATACGATCGTACGTCGAGGCTGCAAGCAGCGCAAGTTCGCCGCCCTTCGAGTCCCCGAAGATCGCGATTCGCTGAGGATCGACGTCGGCGCGTTGAGAAATTCGGTCGAGCGCGTTTCCGACAGTTTCGACCGGGATGAGTTCCAGTCGCGAGGGCAAACCCGGCAACCCGAAGTATGCGACGCTCGCGGCCACATAGCCGTGCTCGGCAAATCGCGAAGCGAAGGGCGCAAGCCGGTCGCCGCCGCCCGAACCGCCCAGGATTAAGATCGCCGGATGCCGGCCGGAACCCGACGGCGCGCAGACCGTGCCGACGAAGCCTGTCGCCTTTTCGCAGTTGAACGCATCGTCGGCGGTAGCGCAATTCATGCCGGCGACGACAAGCGGCACCATCGCTACCGGAATCCAGATCAAACGGGACGCGAGTCGACGGATGGCGATTCTCAGGTTACGAATCCCGGGCGGCCTTGAAGGCCGCCCAGCCGCCGTAGTGCGAGACGTCTTCGTAACCCCGTTCCTCGATCAGTTCGCGTGGATATAGCATCGCGCTCGCGGTCGACCCGTCGTCGAGCACGATCTCGGCTTCGTAAAGATCCGGGGGCTCGTTGGCCATCAGATGTGCGTGCTGCTCGGGGGTGAAGTCGTACAACTCTCCGGCGATCGAAACGCCGCCCTCGGCGACTTCATAGATGCCGGGATGCTGGTCTCTAACCGAATGCAATCGGTAACGCGGCACGGTCTTGGCTTCGCGCACGAATCCGGCGTCGCCGAGGTTCTTATGGTCGGGTTGACCACGCAGGGCGGAACCGCAAATGAAAAACTGCATCGTCTCCTTCAAGAAGTCATTATTGGAAGGTCGTCAGCAAAACGTCGACGGCGACGATCGACCGAGTGAGCGCTTCGACGCCGAGTTCCAGATCTTCCGGAGCGGTGTACTCGTTGCCCACGTGGCTGCGCCCGCCGGCGCTCGGCACGAAGATCATCGCGGCCGGCGCAATGGTCGCGATGCACATCGAATCGTGGCCCGCTCCGGAATGGATGTCGATTATCTTGAGGTCGGACTTGCCATGCGTGTCCCGCTGCGCTGCGCGCAGGCCGCCAGGCGTCTCGTGTTGGGCTGCGCGCAGGCCGCCAGGCGTCTCGTGTTGGGCTGCGCGCAGGCCGCCAGCCGTCTCGTGTTGGGCTGCGTGCAGGCTGCCAAGCGTCTCGAGCAGCGCTGCGCGCAGGCGGCCGTCCATCGGAATGGCGGCGCGGCGCTCGAGGATCTTGACGGCACATTTTACTCCGCGCTGGATCTCTATTCGCGAGCATTCATCGCGCAATCCGGCTTCGAGACGGTCGACCCTTTCGTCGTCGACGCTGCGCGCGTCGAGTCGAAAGGTGACGCGCGCCGGGATCACATTGGTCTGATTCGGTTCGACGACCACGTGACCGACGGTCGCGACGCATTCGCCGAGTTGCCGGGCTAGCGTCTCGAGGGCGAGCACGATCTCGGCGGCCGCCGCGAGCGCATCGTGCCGAACGATCATTGGGACCGTTCCGGCGTGTCCTGAATCACCACTCACCTCGACTTCGGCGCGAACTTGACCGGCGATCGCGGTCACGACGCCGAGCCGAGCGCCGGCGCGCTCCATGATCGGGCCCTGTTCGATGTGCAATTCCAACGACGCCGCCGGTGCCGGAAAATCGTCGCGAACCGGGACGAGTGGAAGGAGACCGTTTACGCCGTCGCGCGCGTCGACGAAACGTTCGCCGTCGTCGCCGGCGAGCAACTCGATCGACGCAAGTGAGTTCAATCCCGCGTAGGCGCCGCTTCCGAGGCAGCCCATTGGAAAACGGCTGCCTTCTTCTCCGGCCCAGGCGACGGCTTCGACCGGATGCGCCGTCGCCCAACCTTCGGCGTTCAGCCGTTCCAGCGCACATAGCGCCGCAACGACGCCGTAGGCGCCGTCATATGGACCACCCGTGCGCACCGTGTCGAGGTGCGAGCCGACCAAGATCGGCGCACGCTGCGCCATCCCATCGCGCCGCGCGAAGAGATTGCCGGCGCGGTCCTGCGAAAGCGCGAGATCGGCGGCGCGCGCCCAGCTTGCGAACAGCATGCGAGCGGCATGCTCGGGCGCGCTGAACAAACCGCGATCGATGCCCCCTTCGTATGCCCCGAGTTTCGCCAACTCGGCGAGCCGCTCGACGACCGGCGTGCGGACGATCATCCCGAGTACTTCTCCGAAGGATGGCGCGCGATCCAGTGGTGCGCGATGTCGACGCGCCTCGTGATCCAAACTTTCTTGTGTTCGCAGATATAGTCGAGGAAACGTTGCAGCGCGGCGGCACGCCCCGGCCGGCCCGCGAGCCGCGTGTGCAATCCGACCGACATCATCTTCGGATGAGTCTTCCCTTCGGCGTAGAGTACGTCGAACGCGTCCTTGAGATATTCGAAGTAACCGCTCGGCGACGTAAAGCCGGGCGACACCGAAAACTTCATATCGTTGACGTCGAGCGTGTACGGAATCACGAGATGCGCCTTCCCTTCGACGCGCACCCAATAGGGCAGATCGTCGTTGTAGGCATCGGAGTCGTACAGAAATCCGCCTTCCTCGACGACGAGCCGGCGCGTGTTCTCGCTCGGCGCGTAGCGGCAATACCACCCGAGCGGCCGCTGCCCGATCGTTTTCTCAATCGAGGCGACCGCCATCTTCATCTGGCGGCGCTCTTCATCGATCTCCATGTCCTGGAAGCCGATCCAGCGCCAGCCGTGCGAGCAGACCTCATGGCCCGCGGCCGCAATCGCGCGCGCGGCCTCCGGATTGCGTTCGAGCGCGAGCGCCGCCCCGAAAACGGTGACCGGAATCTTGCGTTCCTCGAAGAGCCGCATCAGCCGCCAGAATCCGGCGCGGCTTCCGTACTCGTACACCGACTCGACGATCAGGTCGCGCTTGTGCTTCCCGAGCGTTGCGCCCGGGACTTCGGTGAGGTAGAGTTCCGACGACTCGTCGCCGTCAGGGATGGAATATTCCGAGCCCTCTTCGTAGTTCATCACGATCTGAACGGCCAGGCGCGCGCCGCCGGGCCAATCCGCATACGGCGGATTCGCTCCATAGCCGACGAGGTCGCGCGGATAGACGGTCACCCCGCCAATATCACACGTCATCGTGCCGACACCTGGTTGGCTGCGATGGGTAGGGCGGCCCGTTGCGAAAGAGGCAGACGAAATGGAACGCATCGGAATCCTGGTCGGCGGGGGGCCCGCGCCCGGCATCAACGGCGTCATCGCCTCGGCTGCGATCGAGGCGCTCAATAGCGATCTCGAGGTGGTGGGCATCTACGACGGCTACGCGCACATCGCGCGCGGGGATACCACGCACGTAGCGGCGCTTCGGCTCGACGACGTTTCGCGCATCCACAATACCGGCGGTTCGATCCTGCGCACGTCGCGGACCAATCCGGCCAAAGACGATGCGACGTTGCAGAGCTGCGTCGACTCGCTGCTCGCGCTCGGCCTGCGCTACCTCATCGCGATCGGCGGCGACGACACGACCTACGGCGCCTCGAAGATCGCCGAACGCACGGCCGGCCGGCTCGGGATCGTGACGGTTCCAAAGACGATCGACAACGATCTGCCGTTGCCCGACAACGCCCCGACGTTCGGTTTCGAGACCGCACGTTCGGTCGGCGCCGGGATCGTCGAGAACCTGATGGAAGACGCACGGACCGCGTCGCGCTGGTATCTCGCGATCACGATGGGACGCAAGTCCGGTTCGCTGGCGCTCGGCATCTGCAAGGCCGCCGGCGCCACGCTCGCGGTGATCCCCGAAGAGTTCGCGCCGGGCACGATCGAGCTGGACCTCGTCGTCGATACGATCGCCGGAGCCGTCGTCAAGCGTGCCGCCGACGGTCGCGACCACGGCGTTGCCGTCATCGCCGAGGGCTTCGTCGAGCGCCTCTCGCCGGAGGACCTCGCCGTGATGTCGGACGCGTCACGCGATGCTTACGGCAACGTGCGTCTGGCCGACATCCCGATCGGGACCGTACTACGCGATGCCGTGCGCAAACGCCTCGGGGAGATCGGCGTCGAGACGACGGTCGTCCCCAAAGACATCGGCTACGAACTGCGTTGCGCAAAACCGGTTCCGTTCGACGTCGAATATACGCGGACGCTCGGTTACGGCGCGGTGCGCTACTTGCTCAAAGGCGGCAGCGGCGCGCTGATCGCGCTCTCGGGCGGGCACGTCGTCCCGGTCACGCTCGACGAGCTGACCGATCCGCAGACGGGTCGCATTCGCGTTCGACTGGTCGACATCTTGACCGAATCGTACGAGGTCGCGCGCCAGTACATGATCCGCTTGGAACCGGCGGATCTCAGCGAGCCCGAACTGTCCCGTCTCAGCGCGAAGACAAACATGACGCCGGCTGCGTTCGCGGAGCGTTTCGGACGGCTGTTTCCGAGCGTCCCGGTGGTGCGCGCCGGATAGCCATCGAGGCTGCTCGCCCCCTCTCACCCTGAGCGGAGTCGAAGGGCGAAGGGCGTCCGAGCCGGGTAAGAGACCAAGCATGTCCGCCGCAGAGAGTTCGCCCGCGGCCGCTCGGGCCGCCGGCCTGCGTTACGTCGACGACCACCTCCCCGGAATCCGGCGCAAGCGCGCGGGGCGCGGATTCGCGTACGTCGGCGCGGACGGAAAACGCATTACGGACGCCGCGGAACTCGAGCGAATCCGCAAGATCGGCGTGCCGCCGGCCTACGAGGACGTGTGGATTTGCCCGCTGCCCAACGGCCATATGCAAGCCACGGCTCGCGACGCGCGGGGCAGGAAACAGTATCGGTATCATCCCGCGTGGCGTGAGGTGCGGGACGCCACCAAGTACGAGCACACGACGCGCTTCGCACGAGCGCTGCCTTCGATCCGCAAGCGCGTCGCGGACGATTTGGCGCGGCCTGGATTTCCGCGTGAAAAAGTCCTGGCCGCGATCGTGCGATTGCTCGACGCAACGGCCATTCGCGTCGGCAACGCCGAGTACGCGAAGGATAACGAATCGTTCGGACTAACGACGCTACGCACCGATCACGTCCGCATCAGCGGCTCGACCTTGCGTTTCAAGTTTCGCGGCAAGAGCGGCGTCGAGCACGCGATCGCGCTCGACGACAAGCGGCTCGCCCGGATCGTCCGGCGCCTACGCGACCTGCCCGGCGAAGAGCTGTTCACCTTTGTCGACGACGACGGGGCGGCGCAAGCGGTGACGTCCGACGACGTGAACGCCTACATCCGTGAAGCGAGCGGCGATGATTTTACGTCAAAAGACTTTCGGACGTGGCGCGGCACCGCCGTTCTCGCACTCGAACTCGAACGACTGCCGCCCGTTGAGACGCAAAGCGATCGAAAGCAGGCGCTCAACGAGGCGCTGGCCATCGCCGCCGCGGTCCTCGGGAACACGAGGGCGATCTGCCGCAACTGCTATGTCCATCCGGCCGTGATCGAAATGTTCCTGGACGAAGGGACGCTGCCGTTACGGCGCGCTCGCCGCACGACGGGACTCGATGCCGACGAAGCGCGCGTGCTCGCCTTCCTCGAGCGCGCCGCGAAGCGAAACCAACGCGGGACGCTAGCGAGCAAGCTCCACCGGTCGATTCAGCAGACAAAGAAAGCACGCGCCGCGAAAGCGGCGTAAAACGCTCAGGATGACAAAGAAAGCTTCTCTTAGATTTCGAAGTCGTATTCGATCGTCACCGGAGCATGATCGGAAAAGCGTTCGCTGCGGTCGATCGCGGCGCTCTTCACGAGCGGCCCGAGGTCGGGCGTAACGAATTGGTAGTCGAGTCGCCAGCCGAGGTTGCGTTCGAAGGCGTCTGGGAAATTCGACCACCAGGTGAAGCGTTTGGGTGAAGGATCGACGGCGCGAAAGGCATCGACGAAGCCGAGGCCGTCGACGATCGTATCCAGCCAAGCGCGTTCGTATGGCAGGAAGCCGGTCGTGTGCGCGTGGCGCACCGGATCGTAGATGTCGATCGGTTGATGGGCGACGTTGAAATCGCCGCACAAGATATAACTGCGGCCGTCCGCGCGCCAGTTCGAGAGAATCGGCAAGAAGCGCTCATAGAAGCTCTTCTTCACTTCTTGACGCTCCCAGCCTGAGATACCGGACGGAACGTACAGAGAGGCGATGCTGAGCGTTCCGAAGTCGGCGCGAACGAAACGGCCCTCGGGGTCGAGATCGCTCATACCCAAGCCGCGTTCCACGCTGTCGGGCTTCCGTTTGGAGTAGATCGCGACGCCGCTGTAACCTTTACGCAACGCATCGGCGAAAACAGCCTTGTATTCGTCCAGATCGAGCGCCTCGGGCGGCAGCTGCTTCTCCTGAGCTTTCGTCTCTTGAAGGCAAACGACATCGGGCGAGCGCTCGCGCAGCCACGCAAAGAAACCCTTGCGAGCCGCGGCGCGGATGCCGTTGCAGTTGAATGTCATCACGCGCATCGACCGTAGGGTACCCTAGCCGGGCCGCTAACCCCCTCGCATGGCCCCAAAGAAACGCCCAAAGCCGGCCGGCCCCGAACCACGCACAAGAGGTAAAAAGGCGCCGGCCAAGCCGCCGGCGAGGGACGCGGCGGCCGACATTCCGTCCGATTGCGACAACGTCACGCTGCATTTCGGCGCGCGCAGCGTCGGGCTGACAAACCTGCGCAAGATCTTCTTCCCCGAAATCGGCCTGACGAAGGGCGATCTTTTGCGCTACTATGCCGCGGTCGCCGGCGCGCTCGTCCCGCACGTTCGCGATCGCGCGATGGTGATGAAACGTTACCCGAACGGCGCATCGGGCGACTTCTTCTTCATGAAGCGCACGCCGCCGGGCGCGCCGGAGTGGCTGCGAACCTGCCGCGTCGACCATCGCTCCGGCAACGTCATCGACTTCCCCGTGATCGACGATTTGCCGGCGCTGCTCTGGGTGATCAACCTCGGCTGCATCGACCTGAACCCGTGGTACGCGCGCTGCGACGACGTCGACCGGCCGGACTACTTGCACTTCGATCTCGATCCGGTGAAGGACGCGGGAAAAGGGAAAACGTCCTTCGAGGCGGTTTGCGAGACGGCGCTCGAAGTCAAGCGCGGGCTCGATGCGCTCAAGATGCCGTCGTATGCGAAGACGACCGGATCGAACGGCATTCACGTCTACGTTCCGATCGTGCGCGGACCGCTGCAAAAAGAGGTTTGGACATTCGCGAAAGCCTTCGCCCAAGCGCTGGCCGCACAGCGCCCCGACCTGATCACGGCGGAATACAAAGTCGCGAAACGGCCGGCCGGACGCGTCTTGGTCGATTACAATCAAAACGCGTGGGGCCGGACGTTGGCTTCAGTGTACTCAGTGCGGCCAACGCCGCGCGCCATGGTTTCGGCGCCCGTAACCTGGAAAGAAGTCGAAGACGGCATCGCGCTCGAGGATTTCCGGATCGACAACATGCCGGCGCGCATCGCGAAGGCCGGCGACCTCTGGGCGCCCCTGCTGGCGAAAACGGGCCGCGTCGACCTCGAACGCTTTCTCTGAGATCCCGAAAATACGCAGGTACGGCGACACGGCGGCGCTTCGACTTCGGCGCTTCACGCCTTTGCTCAGCGTGACAATGTCCCGACGGCGCTTCGACTCCGCTCGCTGCGCTCGCTTCGCTCAGCGTGACCGGGCAAGATCGGGAAACACGAAAGTGCTTCGCGCTAGTTCGGAAGCAAGCGTTTCGTCGCGATAATATCTCCGCAGGATGCTTTCCTTCCAGTTCAACAGGTCTGTGTTGCACGCGGCGAACTGAGCCCAGGTTTGAGAACACCCCGCTCGAGCCATCCGCTCGCGAATCAGCAGTACCAATGCCCACGTAATTGTCTCGTGATAAAGGTTCGCTTTGCCGCTCGCCGTTGCAAACCGCGCGAGCGAACCGGCAAAACGTTCGAGCGCCTCGAGGGCCGGATAACGGGAGAGATAGAGAAACGCCATCCTGACATGATCCGCATGGTGGAAGTCCGCGTTCGCGAGGCTGCAATCTTCGAAACTCGCGACGAACTCGTCATCCGTCACGTTGCGCTTCCACGCTCTGGAGAAAAACGGTCGGCTATGCAAGCGACGACGGCCATCGCGTAGATGACGAGATTCCCAATATCGAAGTGACCCTGTCCAAAATGAATGAGCGCAGCGATTGCAAACGTGAACAGCAGCCCATAACCGCCGATCGCGACTGCGGCGGGCGCCAGGAACAACAGCGCGGCGACGGCTTCGATTCCGCCCAGCGCGAGGCGAATCCAGTGCGGAAGGCCCGTCGCGGCGAAGCGATGCGCCTCCGCGGTGGAAATGAGAAAGTGAGCCGATTCCAAGAAAATGACGACGCCGATGGTCCAGCGCAACGCCGTCATTACGGTCTGCCGAAGCGGCCGCTTCATCGGGCCGTTCTCGGTTTTGAAGAAGTGCGGCTCGGGCGGGCTTCGCTCAGGCGATGGCTGGAACGGGAATCCAAATCGAGGCCATACAACGCCTTGAATTCCTTGATGCTCTGCAGACTCGCAGGTTCGAAGGCACACTTCCCATCGAAAGCGTGCAGAACGATGCCCTCCAAGAGATCGCCGAGCGTCAGATCGTGGTAGTCGGCAAGGGCCCTGAGCACTTTCAAGAGGCGCTTCTCCATGCGCACGCCCGTCTGCACGCGTTCGACGACATGGCGCTCTTTGGGGTTGTCTTTCATTGGTACCAATATACCATGGTACCAAAACTCCCGCAAGCCCTCTGCGGCCGCGCCGGGCGGCTGGCGTGAAGCTGCCGCTTGCCCTCGACTATCCGCCGATGGAGGCGCGGACGGTCGAGAACATTCCCGATGGCCCAGGTTGGCAATACGAACCGAAGTGGGACGGCTTCCGCTGCCTCGTCTTTCGGAACGGCGACGAGATCAAATTGCGGTCGAAGTCGGGCCAGCCGCTGGAGCGCTATTTTCCGGAGATCGTCGAAGCGCTGAGGGCGCTCGAGTCCGAACGTTTCGTCCTCGACGGCGAGTTGGTCGTGGCGAGCGGGGACGCGCTCTCGTTCGACGATCTGCTTTTGCGGATCCATCCTGCGGCGTCGCGCGTCGCCAAGCTCGCGCGCGAGTTGCCGGCGACGTTTCTGGTCTTCGATCTGCTCGTCGACGCGCGCAACCACTCTCTCGTGGACGAGCCGTTGAGCGAGCGCCGCCCGCAGCTCGAAGCTTTCGCCGAGCGCTATTTCCCCAAACGCGGACGCGTCCGGCTCTCCCCTGCCTCGACGCGGCGCAAGACGGTCGACACCTGGTTCGAGCGCGTCGGAGGCGCGCTCGACGGCATCGTCGCCAAACGCCTCGACGCATTGTACGCTTCGGGGAAGCGCGAAGCCATGGTCAAAGTCAAAGCGATTCGAACGGCAGACTGCGTCGTCGGCGGCTTTCGCTACGCCAAGAACTCGCGCGTCGTTGGCTCGCTCTTACTCGGTCTTTACGACGACGAGGGTCTCCTCCACTACGTCGGCTTCACGTCGGCCTATACGGCCGCCGAACGAAAGGCGCTGCTCGAGAAACTCAAGCCGCTCGAAGCGAGCAGTTCCTTTACCGGCAACTCACCCGGCGGTCCGAGCCGCTGGTCGCGCGATCGCGACACGTCGTGGCAGCCGCTCAAGCCGAAGCTCGTTCTCGAAGTCGCTTACGACCAGATCACCGGCAACCGCTTCAGGCACGGCACGCGTCCGCTCCGCTGGCGCCCCGACAAAGCTCCACGTCAATGCACGTTCGATCAAATCGAACTCTCCGATCAAACGATGCGACTCTTCAAGTGACAATTGTAGAATCGAGAGAGAAGCGACGGGAAGCGAAGCGCAATCATGCTTGAGGTCTTTGCGAAAAAGGCTCCGTAAACAGCCGGGGATAGTCGTTAGTGAATCTCCGGTTCCGGTAAACGCACGGGGCGGTCGAGGACGTCGAAGTCGCAACCTTCGTTGGCTTGGCGGACGTGCGAAGCGAAGATCGCGCCGTAACCGCGTGCGAAGCGCGGCGCCGGCGGTTTCCAGGCGGCGCGGCGGCGCGCGAGCTCGTCGTCGGAGACGTCGAGGTGTAAGCGGCGCTTCTCGACGTCGAGTTCGATCGTGTCGCCGGTCTTAACGAATGCGAGCGGACCACCGATGTACGACTCCGGTGCGACGTGTAAGACGCAAGCTCCGTACGCAGTCCCGCTCATGCGCCCGTCGGAGATGCGCACCATGTCCCGAACGCCGGCCCGTATCAGTTTGACCGGAATCGGCAAGAGGCCCCATTCGGGCATCCCCGGGCCGCCTTGCGGACCGGCGTTCTTGAGCACCATGACGTGATCGGGCGTCACGTCCAAATCGTCGCGCTCGACCGCCGCCGCCATCTCGTCGTAATTCTCAAACGCAAGCGCCGGACCGCGATGGCGCAAGAGGCGCGGCTCGGCGGCCGACGGTTTGATCACGGCACCATCGGGAGCGAGGTTGCCGCGCAAAATCGCGGTCCCGCCCTCAGGATAAACCGGCTTGTCGAGCGGGCGGATCACTTCTTCGTTCCAAACCCGTGCGCCCGAGATGTTCTCGCCAAGCGACTTTCCCGTGACGGTCATGCACGAGAGGTCGAGCAACGGCGCGAGCCTGCTTTGCAGCGCACGCAATCCGCCGGCATAGAAGAAATCTTCCATCAAGAACCGCCCCGACGGCGCGACGTCTGCGAGGACGGGGACGCGGCGCGAGGCTTCATCAAAGCGAGTGAGTTCGAGTGAAATCCCCGCTCGGCGCGCGATCGCCAGCAAATGGATGATGCCGTTCGTCGAGCCGCCGAGCGACTGATGGACGACGATCGCGTTATCGACGGAACCCGAACTCAAAATCTGGTCCGGCCGCAGATCTTCCCAGATCATCTCGACGATCCGCCGGCCCGACGAGGTCGCCATCCGCGCGTGCGACGAATCCGGCGCAACGATCGACGACGCGCCCGGCAACGAAAAACCGAGCGCCTCCGCGATCGCCATCATCGTCGAAGCGGTGCCCATGGTCATGCACGTGCCGAACGAACGCGCGATCCCGCCTTCGATCTCGTCCCAATCTTCTTCGGTGATCTCGCCGGCGCGCTTTTGGTCCCAGTATTTCCAAACGTCGGTCCCCGAGGCGAGCACGCCGCCGCGCCAGTTTCCGCGCAACATCGGCCCCGCCGGAACGAAGATCGCCGGGACGCCGGCCGAAATCGCGCCCAGCAAGAGGCCGGGCGTCGTTTTGTCGCAACCGCCAAGCAAGACGACGCCGTCGATCGGCTGGCTGCGAATCAGCTCCTCGGTCTCCATCGCCAAGAGATTGCGATAGAGCATCGTCGTCGGCTTCATGTACATCTCGGAGAGGCTCATCGCCGGCAATTCGAGCGGAAAACCTCCGGCTTGCCACACGCCGCGTTTGACCTCTTCGGCTCGCGTCCGCAAGTGGACGTGACACGGGTTCAGGTCGGACCAGGTGTTGACGATCCCGACGACCGGCTTTCCGGCGAAATCGGCGCGGTCGTACCCGACCTGCAACAAACGCGAACGATGACCGAAGGCTCGGAGGTTCGACGCTCCGAGCCAGCGGTGACTGCGTAACTCTTCGGGCTTTAGACGATTCAGCTACTGCCCTTCTCGTTATGGACTTCCGAGAAGAAAAAGTCCCGCCAGCTGTTCGCCTTCATCTTGATGGAGCCGGCCTTGTACATCGTGTCGGCGACCTTCCCGGTGCGCTGCGGGGCGACCGTGAAGAGCATGTTCGGCATGTTCATGATCGCGACGATTTGATCGACCGTCAGCTTCTCATGCGTCTGATCGAGATAGATCTGCGCCGCGGCGCGCTTGTCGTTACGGATGAGCGCTTGCGCGTCGCGTAGCGCCGCCAGAACCGCGGCGTACGTCCCCGGGTTCTTGTCGTGGAACGCTACGGACGAGAACGTCACGCCGTTGGAGACGGGGCCGCCGGCGATCGATACCGAGTCTATGACCGCATGAACGCCGGGCAGCTTCAACTCTTCTTGCTCGTACGGCGGGAGCGAGAAGTGACTGTCGAGTTCGCCCTTGCCGGTTGACAGAGCGGCCATCGCGTCGGGATGGCCCATCGCGATCGTGAAGGGATCGAGCCGGTGCATCCCCTCGACGCCGAATTCTTTCTCGAGCGCCATCTGCATCATAACCGCCTGCATCGATACGCGCACCGTCGGAACGGCGATCTTGTCCTTATCCGAAAAGTCCTTCAGCGACTTTACGTTCGGGTTGCGCGTGACTAGGATCATCGGCAACGCACCGTTCCCGCCGACGCCCTTCACCTTTCCGCCGGAGGCCGACCACGCGACGAGGAGATTCGAGCAACCGCTCGTGACGAAATCGACGTTGCCGGAGAGCAACGCGTCGACCGCCGCGCCGCCGCTATTGAAGACGACCCAGGTCACCTTGAGGTCGGGGTTGCCGCGCGACTTCGCCTCCTTCTCGACCAACTTCTCGTGCTCGATGATCATCATGGGCAGGTAGAGCAACCCGGGCTGGCGCGTGATGCGGACTTCGTTGACTTCAGCCGACGCGGGGACGCTCGACGAAAACTGCGCCGGTCCGACCAGCGAAAGCGTCAAGGCCACAGCCATCACGATTCGAACGAGTACTCGCATGCAAAATCTCCTATCGATCGGGCGATTCGAGGGCTAAGACGCCATTCCCCAGCGGCGGATGGTGCGCTGTTCGAGCGTTCGGAAGATGACGTTCTCGACGAACAGACCGATCAGAATCACCGTGAACAAACCGGCGAAGACGTAAGGGATATTGAGGATGTTCTTATTCTCCACGATAAACCAACCGAGCCCGCCTGCGCCGCTGGTCACGCCGAAAACCAACTCCGCCGCGATGAGCGTGCGCCACGCGAAAGCCCAGCCGATCTTGAGTCCGGCCAGGATGCTGGGGAACGCCGCCGGGATGAGGATCTTCGTTACGTAGCCGACGCCGCGCAGGCCGTAGTTTCGTCCGACCATCCGCAACGTCGGTGAGACGGCGACGAAGCCCGAATGGGTGTTGAGGGCGACCGGCCAGAGTACCGAGTGGATGAGAACGATCGCGAGGCTCATCGGCTTGAGTCCGAACCACAACAAGGCGAGCGGCAAGAGCGCAATCGCGGGTAGCGGGTTGAACATCGCGGTCAGCGTCTCCAGCAAGTCGTTGCCGAAGCGGGTTGTGATCGCAAGCGTCGTCAACACTGCCGCGAGGACGACGCCCATCGCGTAGCCGAGCGAAAGGATCTTGATGGAAGCCCAGACGCGCGCCGGCAACTCGCCATCGGCGATGCTCGCAAAGAAAGCCACGATCGTATCGCTGAAGGGCGGCAGGATGAGCTGATTGTTGGTGACCCGCCCGTAGATCTCCCAAATGACGGCCAGACCGATGAGGATCAGCAGTTTCCGCAACCAGGTTTGATTCCAAACGTTCTCCCACGCCGAGAGCGGCTTCTCGACGATGCCGAATTTGGCGGCGTCGATCGGCGAACCTGAGCGTTCGGGACGTTGGGTCGTTAACAACATATCAGCCATGCGTGGCCTCCGCCTCGACCTTGTCGGCGAAGAGCATCTCGTGAATCCGCGATTCGAGCGTACGGATCGCCTCTTCTCTCTCGTCGCAATCGCGCTCGACGCTGTTCAGTTCGGCTTTCACTTGTCCGGGATGTGGCGAGAGCAACAGGATGCGGCTGCCGACTCGAATCGCTTCGACGATCGAATGCGTCACGAAGATCATCGTGAAGCGCGTCTCGTCCCAGAGTTCGAGCAACTCTTCCTGCATCTTCCGCCGCGTCAGGGCGTCGAGCGCAGCGAACGGTTCGTCCATCAAGAGGATCGCCGGCTCCATCGCCATCGCGCGCGCGATCGCGACGCGCTGCTTCATCCCACCCGAGAGCGTGTGCGGAAAGGTATCGGCGAATTTCGTAAGATTGACTTTCTCGATGTAGGCGAGGGCGCGCTCTTCAGCGGCCTTCCCGCGCAGCGTTCCGCTCGAACTCAACGGAAATAGGACGTTCTGCTTGACCGTCTTCCAAGGCATCAGCTGGTCGAATTCTTGGAAGACCATCATCCGGTCGGCGCCGGGCTGTCTCACGATCGCTCCGCCGAGGCGAATCGTGCCCTCGGTCGGCGTAATGTAGCCACCGACGGCTTTGAGCAAGGTCGATTTCCCACAACCCGACGGCCCGAGGATGACGTACCGCTCCGACGGATAGACCTCGAAGCCGACGCGATAGGTCGCCGTTACCTGGTGGTCGCGCGTCTTGTACTGCAGGGTAACGCCGGAGACCGAAAGCAGCGGCTTCGTCAAACCAAGGTCGGGGAGGTCTGCTGCGGTCGTGGCCATGGGCGCCTCGCGAAACTCGAGAACTTGCTCGATATTAAGGCGCCGCGCCGCGTTACCTTCAGACCGCCTTCAGGAATTGTTCATCCCGGAGCGCTATATAGGCACGCATGGCCAAGCGGAGCGGACAGCGCAGCAACTTCTCCAGAATTCCCCTGAGCGCGATAGCGTGCGCGGCGGTCTTCCTCTGCCAATACACCTGGGCGGCCGGCGCCGGCGCGGCACCGAACGGCATTCGCCAGATCGACGTCGAGCACTCCTGGATGAAAGTGCATGTCGGCAAGGAGGGCCTGTTCGCGTTCGCAGGCGACGAGCATCAAGTGAACGCGCCCATCGCCTCCGGTTCGTTCGATGAAGATCGCAAGTCGGTCGAGTTGACGGTCGATGCGATGAAGATGCAAGTGCTCGATCCGCCGAGCCGGCGCGGCAAGGTGCAGGCGAACATGCTCGGCCCGCAAGTCCTCGACGTCGAGAAGTATCCGAAGATTGCGTTCCACTCTACGGGCGTCATCGAAGCCGCCTCTCCCGCAGAGGGCAGCGCTCCGAAAACCTGGACTATCAAGGGAGATCTCACCCTGCACGGGCAGACGCATCAGATCACCGTGACCACCGAAAGACTCGATGCGAACCGGTTCAGCGGCTCGGCACGCTTCAAGCAGACCGCGTTCGGCATCACGCCCATTCGAGTCGCCGCCGGAGCCGTGCGGGTCCGAGACGACGTGGACATCACCTTCGACATTATACTGAAGTAAGCTTCAAGAAAACGGTTCGCGATTCGCGTGACCGCGTATGGTGCGCTCACGAATTTCCGTGAGCGTTTGCGAAGGCGTGATGCGATCGGGGTCCACCCGCAGTTCGAGCAGTGCGGGAAGCCCGCTCGCGAGCGCGGCTTCGAACGCGGACGCGAAATCGGCGGTCCGCTCGACGAGCGCCGCGTGCGCTCCGTAGGACCTCGCCAGTGCGACGAAATCGGGATTGCGCAGATCGGTCGCGATGGTGCGGCTCGGGTAATGGCGCTCCTGGTGCATCCGGATGGTCCCGAGCATCCCGTTGTTGATCACAATGACGACGATCGCCGCGCCGTACTGCATCGCGGTGGCCAACTCTTGTCCGCTCATCAAGAAGTCGCCGTCGCCGGCGAACGCGACGGCGATCCGCTCGGGATAGCGAAGCTTCGCCGCAATCGCAGCGGGGACACCGTAGGCCATCGCACCGGACACCGGCGCGAGTTGCGTAGCGAAGCGCTTATATAGGAAGAAGCGCCGCGGCCAGATCGAGAAATTCCCCGCGCCGGTCGTAATGAACGCGTCCTCGGGCAATCGCTCCGAGAGAAACCGGACGATTGCCGCCAGGTCGATCGCATCCTTTGTCGGCGGCGGCTGCACGTACGCCTCGTAATCTCGACGCGCGGCGCGCGTCCATTCGGCCCAACGCGTCCCGTCGATCGGCGGCACGCGATCGAGCGCGCGAGCGAACTTCGTCGGCGCGGCATTGATCGGAAGAGCCGTCTCGAAGACGCGCCCGAGTTCCATGGTATCGGGATGGACGTGCACCAGACGCTGGCGCGGCCGAGGCGCTTCGATCAGCGTGTAACTCCCGGTCGGCACGTCGCCGAGCCGGCCGCCGATCGCGACGATCAGGTCCGCATCGCGCACGCGCTGCGCGAGCGCAGGATCGACGCCGTAACCGAGATCGCCGACATAGCGCTCGTTGCGGTTGTCGAAGAGCGCCTGACGCCGGAACGAACACGCAACCGCGAGCTCAGCGCGTTGCGCGAAATGGCGCAACGCAGCGCAGGCTTCGGCGTCCCAGACGGTTCCGCCGAGAATGACGAGCGGCCGCTCCGCCGCCGCCAGCATCCTGCAGAAGGCGACGAGGTCTTCTTCGCTCGGAGAGGCGTGCACCGCACGAGCGGCGCCGACATCGAGAACCTCGACGCGCTCGATCAGCACGTCTTCGGGAAGCGACACCACGACGGGGCCGGGACGCCCTGCAGAAGCCGTGATGAACGCCCGCTGGACGATCTCCGGGATGCGGCGCGGGTCGTCGATCTCCACCGCCCACTTGGCGAGGCCGCCGAACATCTGCTCGTAATCGACCTCTTGGAACGCGTCGCGCCCGCGCAGCCGGCGTGGTACCTGACCGACGAAGAGCAACATTGGCGTCGAGTCTTGCATCGCGGTGTGGACGCCGATGCTCGCGTGGGTCGCACCGGGGCCTCGCGTAACGAACGCGACGCCCGGCCGGCCGGTCATCTTCCCGTCGGCTTCGGCCATGTTGGCGGCCGCGGCTTCGTGGCGACAGGTCACGACCCGAATCTCGGGGACGTCGTAGAGCGCGTCGAGGGCCGCGATGTAGCTCTCGCCAGGGACGCAATAGATCGCATCGACACCGTTGACGCGTAACGCCGCCACGAGAATCTCGCCGCCCGATCGAACCGGCATGGGCCCGGTTTGGCGGTCCCGTCAAAGGCCGCCTTCGTGCTCCTATACTCTCGAAGAATCTGCCGCTAGAACACAGGGACTAGTGTTAACGTCCGGCTGTTAACGGCCCGTTAATCCTTCGTCTTATTACGCAAAATCGACGGCGGGTTAAATTTATCAGGACTCGGCAGAAATTACTAAGCTCATGCGTGCGGCGACCCGACGAGCCAAACAGCAGTCATGCTTTTTTCTGTTGCACCACTCCGGCAGATCGGCGCTTCCGCCTGTGATCGAAATCACGATGACGGGCGTCACACCGTCGGGCCGGTGTGATCGAAATCCGACGTTTTCTCGGCGGGATGCCGTTATTCTTTAGTGACCCCAGTCAGAGATTTATCAATCGTGCGCCTACTAACGTTTCAATCCACGCCTAACGATTTCGTAAGAGGACCGGGCCATACACCGGTCCTTTGCGCGAGTCCTTCCTTGGGAGCCCCCATGCAGCGAATCATCGTCGCAATCTACTCGTTCATCTTTGTTGCCGCTACACTCGGCGCGTCAGCCGACGCGAAGCCGAGCGTCGTCCTCAAGCTGAGCGGCGTTCTGGTTCAACGCGATTCAAACGGCGTTGAGAAGACGAGCTCGATCGAAAACGCCCAGCTGAAGCCGGGCGACGTCGTGCGGTACGTCATCGTCGCCTCGAATACCGGCGCGGATGCGGCTCGCAACCTGACGCCGGTCGGCCAAGTGCCCGCGGGGACCGCCTTCCAGGCCGGCTCCGTCGCTTCGAAAGACGGCGTGCGCGTCGAGTATTCGCTCGACGGCGGCAAGACGTGGTCTGCCGCGCCGACGATCAAAGTACACACTGCGGCCGGCGACGCGATCAAGAAAGCTGACCCCGCGACGTACACGTCGGTGCGCTGGGTCGACCAGAAACCGCTCGGGCCGAAAACGAGCGCGACCTTCGCCTATACCGTGAGGGTCAAGTAATGCGACGCGCCCATCAAACCGCACTTGCGCGCCTCGTTCTTGTCGGCGCCGCCGTACTCTCGCTCGTAGCAAACTTCGGTGGACTTCCGGCCGCTGCGGCAACCGCGCCGGGCGTCCAAATCACGAACACCGCGAGTGCGACGTACCAAGACGGCAGCGGAAACAATTTCACTTCGAACTCGAACACGGTCAGCACGACGGTGCAGAACGCGCCGTCGCTTACCGCCGTACCGGGTGCCGGGCAAAATACGGCGCCCGGCGATCTGGTCGTCGACACGTATACGCTTACCAACACCGGTAACGCGGCCGGCACTTGGACGGTGCCGAGCGACGCAACGATCACCGGCAGCGCGACGCTGCAAGGCTACGCCCTCAACGGCGCGCCGACCGGCATCTGTTCGGTCGCTTCGCCGTGTTCGCTGTCGACGTTGCAAACGCAATTGAACGGTTTAACGGCGACTGCCGTCAACGGCACGATCACGATCGGCGTGCAGTACAAAGTAAACCAGAACGCTTCGGCCGGCACCGTCAGCACCTCGCTGACCGCCAACATCGCCTACGCCACGACGCCGGGCGGCTGCACGAGCGGCAATCCAGGTTGCGCGCCCGCGGTGACGTCGGCCAACACGAGCGGCAATGACTCCGACACGGTATTGGCCGACGCGCGGCTCGATGCAAAGGCGACGGCCTCGCAACCTTCGAGTTCGGGTACTGCGATCACTTGGACGATCACAGCCAACAACGGCGGCGGATTCGCCGCGAACGATCTTGCCTCGGTCAAAGCGCTGCTCGGCTCGACGAACAAGGGCATCCTCGTCACGACCAAGACGCCCAACTACGGCGGCTCGGTCCTCGGTCTCACCGCTACGCCGACGGCTACCTTGAACGGCGCGACGTCCGGTGCGACGGCGACGCTCTATTACACGACCGATGCGACCGGCGCCAGCGGCTGGACGACGACCTATAACGCCAATGCGGCGATGATCGGCGTCTTCATCTCCGGCGGCAGCGGCGCGATCGAACTCCCCTCCGCTCCGGGCGGATCCAACGGAGTCGGCAACGTCACGACGGCGCAAGTCACGTTGACATTCACGACCAATCAGCCGTCAGGCAACGGTTCGGGGAACTCGGGTTCGGTCACCGACATCGCGAACGGCATGATCGGCGGCAATCCCGGCGCGACCAGCGTGATCCCGATCGTCGCACCGGGCGTCGCGGGCGGAACGGCCGACAGCGCATCGTCGTCGAACTTGACCGGCTCCTCGGGGCCGCTGCAAAACACGACGTCGTCTACCGGGACGACCGCGCCGGGCGGCGCTTCGAACACGGCTTCCAGCCAAGCTGCGTCCTCGGGTTCCGTCGTCAACGGCCCGTTCGGGCAGGCCGGCGCGACCGGTTCGTATCCCGCAGCCTCCAACAACGGCGCCGCGGCGGCGACGAACAACCTCGACTTCACGGCGGTGGGTTTCGCTTGCAGCAACGGCACGTCGGTTAACGACGGCGTGTTCACCTGTAACGTTCCCAGCGCCGGCGTGCAGATCGTCAATTCGCTTCAAAATACGGGTAACGTCGCCGACACATTCACGCTTCAGGCGACGGCACCGGCGGGCTACACCGTCCAACTTTATAATGCGACGGGTTGTCCGTCGCTGCCCTACGGAGGGACGAGTTTGCCGGCGTGCACGCTCGGCACCCAGATCACCGGCGTCTCGACCGCGGGCGGTACCGTGAGCGGTAGCACCGGTTCGGTCGCTTCCGGCGCGTACTTCCACTACATTGCGCTCTACAAGAACGCGAGCGCCGTGACACCCTTCGTCGGCGTCGACTCTACGTTGACCGCCACCGGAACCTACGGCGGAGCGGCAGACACGAACGATACCCACGACGACCTCTATCCGGGCGGTGCGGTCAAGTTGACGACCGCGGTCTCGGTCACCAGCACGAACTGTCCGACCGGCGCATCTCCCGCGCCACCGGCCGGGACGGTGTGTCCCGGGGGCGTGCTGGCCTACACGGTGACGTATCTCAACGTCGCACCCACCGCGGTCGCGCCGGGCGGCACGAATGCTGGGACGGAGCCCGTTTGGGCGCTGGCCGGAATCACGACGGGGGCGGGCAGCTTCGCCTTGACCGAAGACGGCAATGCCACCGGTAACTCGTGGGGGACGAACACCTTCGGTCTGAACGCCGCGCCGAGCGATTCGACGGGCGGGACGACCTACGCGTACACGCCTTCGGGTTCGTTCGCGTCCGGAACCTACCCCAACATCACGGCAGGTCCGAGCAAGTTCGTCGCGACCGTCGGCGGCGCGTCGTACAAGCTCCAGCCGGGATCGACGGGTACGATCAGCTTCAACGTCACGGTCAAATAGCGCGTCAGCGCCACTTCCGCCATGAACGCCCACCGCCGGGCATCGTCCCTCGTTACGCTGCTCATTCTGCTCCTGATTCGGAATGACGCGAGCGAGGCGGCGACGCCCGGCGGAACCGTTCTGCGAAACGTCGTCAGCGCGAGCTACAGCGACGCAAATAACGTTTCGTACGCGACGATCTCCAACGAGATCGTGATGACGGTAGCGGCGGTCGGCGCGCTGCTCGTCGGCCCGAAAGAGAGCGGCTGTAACGCGCAGACCGACGTCTTCGCGAGCGGGATGACGTTCAAACGGACCTTCAGCATCAGCAACGTCAGCAACATCCCCGACGCGTACTCGATCGTGAGCGCCACGACGACCGGTGGGAAGATCGCCACGCTCGCATTCGTCGCGCCCGACGGCACGAGCATCCCAGCGAACGTCGGTGCGATCTCACCGAACGTTCAGCCCGGCGGCACGATCCAGGTCCAAGTTTCGATCTCGACCAGCGGCATCGCCGTCGGCACGCAGATTTCGATCGCGCTCGCGATGCGTACGACCGCCGCCGGAACCGCAAACGGGCTGGAGACCGACTCGGCTCAGCAGTGCGGGATCGCCGCCGCCGGCGCCGCGTTCACGCAGTCCGGCCTCGCCGGAGTTATCTCAAAACTCGTCGACGGGGCGACCGTAAAACAGATCCACGCCGCGACGGTCGTCCACTACGGTATCGCCTTCACCAACACCGGTGGAATGCCGGCGTATAATGCGGCCCTTAGCGACAACCTCCCGACGGGGATTCAGGTCGATCCGAGCAGCGTGAAGCTCAACGGCCTCGCGCTGCCGTCGGGTGCGGTCGCTTGGAGCGGATCGGCGCTTAGCGTCGCGCTCGGCACGATCGCACCGCAGACGCCGCAGTTGGTAACGTTCGACGCAGCCCTTACGACCGTACCGGCTCTCGGCACGACCCTCACCAACATCGCGAGCGTCACGGCCGACGACGCAACGCCGGCAAAGACAACCCCGGCGGCGGTCTTTATCGGCGATGCCAACGTCATCTACGACGGCGACGCCGGCGGCGCGGCGCCGATCGCGAACGCGACGATTCAAATCATCGATCCGTCGACCGGGAACGCGATCGCACCGAGTTCGACGCGCACCGCCGCATCCGCGCCGAGTTCGGTAACCACCGGCACGAGCGGGACGTACCAATTTCCGCTGACGCCGGCGCAAATGGGCACGCCCTCGCATCCCGCGGTCTACGACGTGATCGTTGCAGCGCCGGGCTATCTCAACCGGCGCGTCCGCCTAACGATCACGCCGGACCCGACGTACACGGTCTTTGCGGCCGACGTCAACGCGCTCGACGGCCAGCTTCTGGCCGCGCCCGGCGATTTTCGCCTGGTGCCGGGGCCGGTGCATCTCGCCGACGTCTACGGCTTCTTCGGAAACTTCCCGCTCTTCCCGCAACGCACCGTACAGATCGACGAGAGCGTCGATCGATCGGTCGCCTCGGCCGGCGATCGGCTCATGTTCACCGTGCACTTCGGAAACCGCAGCGCCTACGCGCTCGGCGCAACGAGCGTCGCCACGACGCTGCCGCCGGGTCTCGCTTTCGCGCCGTCAACGGCGCGCGTCGACGGCGCCGCCTCGCAACCGGTGCAAACCGGTCGCACGCTCACGTGGTCCTTCGGAACGCTCGATCGTGACCACACGCTGACCTACGCAGCCGTCGTGATGCCGGGCGTCGAGACGGGGACGACCTTGACCAACCCGGTGACGATTGTCGCCGCCGCCCCGAATAATCCGAGCGGGCTGACGGCGGCCGCGAGCGTCGACGTGCAAGTCTCCGGCGGCGTCTTCGCGGCGCGCATCGTGATCACCGGACGGGTGTTTGTCGATACTGCAGCGACCGGCCACTTCGCTCGCGGTGACGAGGGCGTCGCCAACGTTCGACTCTATCTCGAAGACGGCGAATCAGTCACGAGCGATCGCTTCGGCCGCTTCTCGTTCCCAGCGGCGCGGCCCGGACTACACGTTCTGCGTCTCGACGAGACGACGCTACCGCCGATGCTGCGCACGTTCGACGTACGACGCTTCGACGATCAGCGCAGCCCGCGACGCTTGATTCACGGCATCTTCGACGCCGGGACGATGCAGGACGTCGAGATCGCCGTGAGGCGCGCACCATGACCTCCACCGTACTCGACGCCGATCGCCGAATGCGGCAGATCGTGTTACGCGCTCGCCGCCGCTGCGTACAGATCGGTCGTACGCTTGCGGCATTGCTGCTGACGACATCTTTCGTCGCGTCATCGTTGACGATCGCGAAGTCGGAAGACGCGACCGGTGCCAGCCCCACCGCGCTCGCGGCGGCGCCGGCACAGTATGGCGATCTCAGCCATCTCAGCTTTACGGCGACGCACGAGCTGCACGCGCTTCTCCTCGATCCGAAGCCCGACGGCGCTTCGGAGACCTCGACGACGAGCATCGAAGTCGCGGTCGGCCTCGGCCAGGGCGCCGAGGTCCGCGTGAACGGCGAGATCGTTCCAGCCTCTCGGATCGGGAAACGCGTCATCGATCCGCCCGCCGCACTGACGCGTTATACCTATTACGGCGTCGCCTTGCAGCCCGGTCCCAACCGCGTGACTATCACGCCGCTCGGCGCGGGGGACCTGCGCGGTCCAGCGATCGAGCAAACGATTTACGGGCCCGGTAAGCCGGCGCTGCTGGAGGCGACATTTGAAGGCCGGGCCGTCGCCGATGGCCGGTCGACGCTCACGTTACGCGTAACGGCGCGCGACGAATGGCAGCATGCGGCGGCGCCCGGCTCGGTCGTCAAGGTGAGGATCGTCGCCGGCGATGCGCGGCTCGTCAAGACCATCACGCCGGGCCGTGAAACGAAGAAAACCGACGACGGCACGTTCGCAGTTACCGCGAGCGGAGCTACACCTGCCAACTTCGAGTTGGTCCTTGGACCGGGCGGTACCGCGAGTGCACTTTTCGCGGCGGGATTGAAGCCCGGAGATTTCGACGTCCGCGTTGCCTGCGACGAACTCGAAATCGATCGCCGAATCTTCTTGGCACCGAACGCGCGTCTGCCGATGGTCGTCGGTTTAGCGAGCGTCGGCATCGGTTCGGTCCCGGCCGCTCCTGGAGAAGCCGTCCAGGCCGTCAACGGCGCCGACTCTCGGCGCGGCCGCATCGCGCTTTTCGCCAACGGCAACTTGAACAAGACGATGCTCGCGACGCTCGCCTACGACACGGCCGATACGCTGACGCGCGACGGCCAGACCGGTGCATTCATCGACGACGCGGCGCAGCGCCCGTATCAAACCTATGGCGACGCCAGCTCGCGACGCCAAGACGCGCTGTCGCGCGACCACCTTTACGCGCGCATCGACGCCGGCCGCTCGAACGCGATGTGGGGCGAGTTTCAAGCGCAGACCGGTCCACCCGACGGGATCGGCGGATTCAACCTTCTGGTCGACGGGGCGAAAGTCGAGCTGGCGCAAAAAAATACGAAACTCAGCGCGTTTACGGCGCGCAACGACATCGCGTACGCGCGCCAGATATTTAGTCCCAGCGGCCTCGCGTCGCTCGGTAATCCGTTGCATCCCGGCATCGTTGTCGGGTCCGACGTCGTTACCCTGATCGCGCTCGATCGCCGCACCGGAATTCCGATCTCGCAAACGACGTTGACGCGTAATCTCGATTACGCGCTCGATTATACGACCGGCCAACTGACCTTCATCGATCCGCCGCTGCCGTTCGACGCGAGTTTCAACCCACAACAGATTCTGATCCAATACGAATACAGCGGGCCCGGAGCCGTCGCCGAGACGACCGGCGGCCGCTTCGAGGGGACCCTCGGATCGAGTAAGCGGATGCACTTCGGAGTCGGCTACGTCAACGATGCGTACGGCGCCGGCAACATCAGCCTGCTCGGCCAAGACCTCGGCGGCGAACTCTCGAGCGGAGCGTGGTCGCTCTCGCATCTCGCCAGCCGCGGGATTCTCGCGACGCAGGTGCTGGGAACCAGCGTTTTCGGCACGGCCGGCGACGCCTATCGCGCATCGCTTCGCCAAGCGCGCGGCTCGGATCGATTCGCCTTCTCGTTTGAATCGACGACGGCCGGATATGACAACCCGTTCGGCGGCCTATCCACGCCCGGTCTGCTCGACTATCGCGTCGAGTACGGACGGAAGCTCGGAAATCAGCGCGGCGAGCTTACCTTCAATCTCGACCACACGCAGAACATCGGTCTAGGCTCGATCACCTCGCTCACCGACGCTGCTCTCCATATAAAAGAAGCGATCGGAAAACGTCTCACCTTGACCGCGGGGCTCGTCCGCAGCGTCCAGAGCGATGGGACGTTTCAGCCGGTCGTCCCGGGGCAGACGACTTCGGCCAATGCGGCGGCGGCGGTGAGTTCACCCAGCAACGCCGGCGGAACGACGATGCAAGCCGATCTCGGGGTCGAGTGGAAGCCCCTTAGCAACGTCGGCCTCTCGCTGCACCGTCTCAGCGATATCGGTCCGAGCACGAACACCGCCCAGCCGGCCGAAACCGACGCGCAGCTCAGTTTCAACCTCCCCGGTCGCGGCCGTGCCTACGTTCGTGAATTATGGAGTGCGGCGCCGATTTCGAGTTTCGCGGCGGCGACGCAGTCTTTGACGACTCCCGTCATGTCGACCAGAGCCACATCCTTCGGCCTAGAGCGGCCGATCGGCAACGCGACCGTCACGACCGACTACGCGATTCAGCAGACGGCGAACGGCACGGACGTCACTTCGTCGATGGGCGTGGCGCAACGATTTCAATTCAGCAAAGTCCTGCGTGGGGACGCCTCATTTCAGCGCGGCGGCGATGCCGGCCCCGACGCCGGCGGTTTCAACCTCTACAGTCTGAACCTCGCCTACGCCGACCCGAATGGGCGCCTGCGCGCCAACGGCGCGTATCAACTGCGAACCGGCGACGGCTCGGGTTCGACGTTGCGCCTCGGCGCAGCCGGCGCGATTTCGCCGGCGATCTCGGTTTTCGCCGACGTCGATACCGGATACGTCAACGGAACGTCGAGCGGCGACGCCAAGGTCGGGCTCGCGTATCGGTCCGTCGCCGACGACCGCGGCGTGACGCTGCTCGATTACGAGCAAATCGAGGAAGCATCGAGCACGCTCCCTCTGCGCAGCGACATCCTCTCGCTCGAACAACTCTACCGGCCGACGACCCGCCTCGAGATCGCCGGACGGCTCGCCTACAAACTCGACGGCGACGCCTTCTATCCGGCGCGCTCGCATCTGCTCAGCCTGCGCGCCGTCCAACGGATCGGGTCGCATTTCGACGTCGGCGCCGAAGGCAGCGTCCTGGGCGTCGGCGACGTGGCCGATGCAACGACGCGCGCGGTGGCCGTGGAGATGGGTTATCGGCTGGGCGACCAAATTCGGTTGGCGGTCGGCTACAATGTCAGCGGCGCCCCCGATCCATCGCTGGCATCGGCGCCGAGCCGGCGCGGCGTTTACGTCACGATGACCAGCTTGATCGATCGGATCTTCGGCTGGGGCCGCGACGTCCCGCCCTCGCACGAGGTCCCGCCCGCGCAAGAGCAGTCGAACGCCGCCGCCACACCCACGCGCAGTGCGGCGCATCTCTGACATGCGAGCACTCCTGATGCGACGACTCGCCGTCGCCGCGCTCGCCTTTACGCAGATCGCGGTTATGATTGCGCTCGTCGGCGTAAAACCTGCGCAGGCGAGTTGGTATAACTCGAGCTGGGCCTATCGCAAGACGATCACGATCGATCATACCAAAGTCAGCGGCGGGCCCCTCACGAACTTCCCGGTTTTGATCAACCTCTCTTCGGACGCGAATCTCTCGTCCCACGCCCAGAGCAGTGGGAACGACATTCTCTTCACCGCGTCGGACGGCTCCACGAAGCTGAACCACGAAATCCAAACCTACACGAGCGGGACCGGCGCGCTCATCGCGTGGGTCCAAGTGTCGAGTCTGTCGTCGAGCGCCGACACGGTACTCTACATGTACTACGGCAACTCCGGCGCGAGTAACCAGCAGAACGCAACGGGCGTTTGGGACAGCACCTTCGTCGGGGTTTGGCATTTGAACCAAACCACTGGCGGATCAGGAGCGATCAAGGATTCGACCTCCAACGCGAATCACGGCACGAACAATGGGACGTTGACGCTGGGAAGCGCGGGCGAAATCGGCAACGATGCTGTTGCTTTCGGCGGCGGATACATCAGTTTCGGCACGTCGAGCCTTTTCAATTTCGGCGCGGCGAACTATACCGCCGAGCTATGGGCAAAAGGCGGAACCGGTTCGCAAGACGTTTTCGCGAAAGACAAAGATAAAGGCGTCAACGGGTTTTTCTACTCGACGGGCACAGCCTACGATTCCTGGGACCCGGGCGCCGCCATCGGAACCCAAGACGCGAATTGGCATCTCCTCGTCTTGGCTCGAGCGGGCACGGGCAACAACCAATTCTTCCAATACTATGACGGCGCGGCCGGTACCACCGCTACAACAACCGATTCAAGCAACATGACGAGCACGTACGCTCTCACGTTGGGCAGTTCGGCGGCGCAGGAATTTCCGTACACCGGTTCGATCGCCGAACTCCGATTATCGAATGTCGCGCGTTCCTCCGGTTGGGTCTCCACGGAGTACAAGAATGAGAGCTCGCCCGGGACGTTCTATACGCTTGGCGGAGAAACGACGAACGTCTTTACCGCTACGTGGACCGGCGCGGTGAACAACCTTTGGTCCAACGGCGGCAACTGGTCGGGTACGGGCGGCGCTGCACCGCAAGCGGGCAGCGACTTGATCTTTCCGTCCGGCGCATCGAACCTTTCGACCAACAACGACATCGCGGCCGGGACGAGCTTCAACTCGATAACGATCTCGGGAAACGGCTACACGCTTGCGGGAAACTCGGTTGCGCTCGCTTCCGGCAATCTGACCGATTCGAACGCGTCCGGATCGAATACCATCAGCCTGGCCGTCTCGGCGGCGAATACCATCACGGTCAGCAACGCCGCCGAAACGTTGACGATGGGCGGCGTGTTAAGCGGGAGCGGCGGCCTGACGAAGAGCGGGAGCGGCACCCTCGTCGCGGGCGGCGCGAATTCGTATACCGGCGCGACGACCATCAGCGCGGGAACCTTGAAACTCGGCGCCGCGAATGCTGTGCCGAGCGGGAGCACGGTTAGCGACAGCGGCACATTGGATCTCGGCGGCTTCAGCGATACGATCGGCTCCTTGTCCGGAGGCGGAACGGTTACAAGCTCAGCCGCCGGTTCTGTTACGCTCACCGCCGGTGGCGATAACACCTCAACGACGTTTTCTGGTATCGTCCAAGACGGCAGCGGAACGGTGGCTCTGACCAAAGCCGGCGCGGGAACGCTGTCACTGTCGGGCACGAACACCTATAGCGGCGGGACGACCATCAACGCCGGCACTTTGCAGATCGCCTCAGGCGCCAATCTCGGCGCCATACCGAGCAGTCCGGCTCCCGGAAACTTGACGTTCGGCGGCGGCACGTTGGCGACGACGACGACGTTTACGCTGAATGCCAATCGCGGCATCGCCTTCACTTTGACCGGGACGATCGACGTCGCGCCCGGGACCACCATGACGTACGGCGGTGTCGCCGCCGGCGCGGGCGGCCTCACCAAAGCGAACACCGGGACGCTGTCACTGTCGGGCACCAACACCTATGCCGGCGCGACGACCATCAACGCCGGCACCCTGCAGATCCCCTTCGGCGCCAGTCTCGGCGC
>Ga0307477_10000165_pt1 | contig 92778 bp, 70 predicted proteins | sample atmos_gasesECM2C_FD_203316 | JGI IMG/M metagenome (GOLD analysis project Ga0307477, IMG submission 203316) | Hardwood forest soil microbial communities from Morgan-Monroe State Forest, Indiana, United States - atmos_gasesECM2C_515 | ecosystem: Environmental > Terrestrial > Soil > Temperate... | reverse complement strand
CTCAGCATGCGCAGGACCCTGAAGAACGCCTCGCCGGGGTCCGCTGCCGAACAGGCTTCACGGGCGGCCGTGACCATCGGCTCGATCCGGGAGACGATGATCGCTCTGAGTAGCGCCTCCTTGGTCGGATAGTGGCGGTACACGGTTCCCACGCCCACACCGGCCTGGCGCGCGATGTCGTCGATCGGGGCGTCGACGCCTTCGGCGGCGAGCACCGACTCAGCCGCCCGGAGGATGGAATCGCGGTTGCGCTGTGCGTCCGCGCGCAGCCTGCGGTCCGGGCCGGTGGTGGTGTCGTCGACGACGGCCGCCGGCCGTCGACCGGGCCTGGCCTCAGCCACTCCTGAACCCTTCACGTGGTTTGACAAACGGAACCATCGCTCCGTATAGTAGCCCGGAAACCGGAACCACGCCTCCGATTATAGGGATGCCACGCGAGATAGGGGTGCACACACAATGACCAGACAGCGCGTCAACCCGTGGCTCGTTCTCGTCGTCGTCGGCCTCGCGCAGTTCATGGTCATTCTCGACGCCACCATCGTGAACGTGGCGCTGCCCTCCATCCAGCGCAGCCTGCATTTCTCCGCGGCCACCCTTCAGTGGGTGGTCAACGGCTACACGCTGAGCTTCGGCGGGTTTCTCATGCTCGGCGGGCGCGCCGCGGACATCGTCGGTCGCAAGCGGCTCTTCCTCATCGGCGTGGCGCTCTTCTCCGTCGCCTCGCTGTTGAACGGCCTGGCAGGATCCGCCACCGTGCTGGTCGCGGGACGCGCGCTGCAGGGGCTGGGCGGCGCGCTCGTCTCACCCGCCGCTCTCTCGGTGCTCACCACCACGTTCGCCGAGGGTACCGAGCGCACCCGCGCGCTCGGCGTGTGGAGCGCGATCGCCGTGGGCGGCGGGGCCATCGGCCTGCTCATGGGCGGCGTCCTCACCGACCTGCTCTCCTGGCAGTGGGTGTTCTTCGTCAACGTGCCGGTCGGCGCGTTCGCGTTCGCGATGGCGGCGCGGTACGTGCCCGAGAGCCGCTCTGAGAGCGCGGGGCGTGGGGTGGACGTCGGCGGCGCGGTGTCCATCACGGCCGGCCTGGTGGTGCTCGTCTACGCCATCGTCAACGCGCAGTCCGCGGGGTGGGCGTCGTGGCCCACGGTCGCGCTCGGAGCCGTGGCCGCGGCGCTGCTGAGCGCGTTCTTCGTCCTCGAATCGCGTCTCCGCCACCCCCTCATCCGGCTGAGCATCTTCCGGCTCCGCTCCCTGAGCGGCGCCAACCTGGTGATGCTCCTGGTGGCGGCGGGGATGTTCGCGATGTTCTTCTTCGCCTCCATCTACGTGCAGGAGGTCCTCGGGTACAGCCCCTTGAAGGCGGGCCTCGCGTTCCTGCCTGTGACCGCCGGGATCATCGCCGGAGCGGGGCTGTCGCAGCAGCTGATCAAGCGCTTCGGCGTACGCGCAGTGGGCGTCGCCGGCATGGCCATCGCCGCCGTCGGGCTTCTGCTCCTCAGCCGCGTCCCCGTGGCCGGGACCTACGCCGGGGACCTGCTGCCCGGCCTGCTCACCATGTCGCTGGGCATGGGCCTCACGTTCGTGCCCATCACGCTCATCGCCACCACCAACGTCGCCAACGACGACGCCGGCCTGGCGTCCGGGCTGCTCAACACCTCGCAGCAGCTGGGAGGAGCGCTGGGCCTGGCCGTGCTGTCGACCCTTGCCGCCAACACGACCGCCAGCAAGCTCGCGTCGCTCGGCCATGCGCCCGATGCGCTGGCGCGCTCTTCAGCGCTCGTGGACGGGTTCCACGTCGCGTTTCTGATCGGCGCCTTCCTGCTCGTCGGGGGCGCGCTGCTGCTGGCGGCGCTGGTGCGACGCGCCGACGTCGCCAAGGTGGACATGACGCCGCAGCCGCAACTCGCAGGGGCCGCCGTGGACGGCCTCGAGCTGGTGCCCGAGGAGGCGCTCGCCTCCTAGAGACCCCTGAACACAATGGTGGGCCGGCGAACGTCGCCGGCCCACCGAGCGCGGGTCAGTGGATGGGGTCAGTCGGCGTCCGAGTCGCAGTGGGCGCTCGCGACCCCGCTGTTGTTGTCATCCGCGTCGCTGTCGCCGTCGCAGCTCACGGTGCCGAGCTTCTCGTCGTAGACGAGCGCGGGATCGGTCGGGGTCGCCTCCCAGAAGGAGAACCCCGTGGTCGGGTCGGTGGTCGGGAAGGTCGCGACGAAGCCGTCCGGGTACACGTTGGTCGTCGTGGCCTGGACGTCGCCGGCGCTGTCCACGACGAAGTTCGTCGTCTCGCTCTGGCAGGCGCTGCCACCCTCGCAGGGGACGTACCCGGAGGGAGCCGCCGTCTGCTTCAGCGTGAACGTCTCGGTGCCGCTGGCCGGCAGGTTGACCGTGAAGCTGACACAGCCGATGGGAACCGACACGCAGTTGCCGGCCTGGATCGGGCAGGTGCCGCCGCTGGCGACCGACTTCGGCCCGCCCGGAGCCGCCGTCTGCGTGCCGACCACGTTGCCCCCGGCGTCCAGCAGCGTGAAGGTGGCGCCACCCACGGCCTGGCGGCAGGAGTCAAGCGTCTGCACGGTGAGCGTCGTGGTTCCCACGACCGGTCCCGGGCACTGCACCCAGAACGTCTTGTGCTTCTGCGGATCCTGGCTGAACTCCAGCTTGAAGTGGAAGCCCTGCTTGTTGTGCACGGCGTCGCCGTTGGCGATGGCGTTGTTGATCAGGGTCTGGACCGAGATCACGCTGGTCACCTGGCTTCCGCCCGCTGCGGTGTTGTACGTCCACGCTGCCGTCCCGCTGGCGGGGTAGTCCTGCTCCTGCGAACCGCTGGGAGGCCAGCCGTCGATCGTGTACGTACCGGACGCGTCGGCGAGCCCGCTGCCCCAGAGGTTGATGTCGGCGCAGGCCAGGTGGGGGTCCATCTCGTGGCCGGGCCCCGGTGGGTTGCCGACGTTGTCGACCCACACGTCTCCCTTGTTGCTGTTGCCCCCGGTTGCTGCGAACGCCCCGCTCGGCGCAGCCGCCAGCCCGGCGGCGCACACCGCCCCGAAGGCGGCGTACAGCACCGGCTTCGATAGGTTCGGTCGAACTACCCGCATCCCGTTGTCCTCCCTGTGGGGCCCTACGCCCCAATCTGCCGTCTGTTCCGAGCGCAAGCAGGCGCTTCAGGACGCCATCCAGAACCGGCCAACCCTCTTTCCTGCGTTGCCCCTCGTCAGCGCGCGAACAGCGCGCGATCCTCAAAAACCATAGCACAGCGCCGCGAAAGCGCCACAGCCTTCAATCGCGCCGGGGCGGCCCGAGGGACTGGTCGGAGTGGCTCAGCGCGCGGCCAGCACGGTGGCGCGGGCCGTCAGGGCGACCACGTCACACGAATCGCATCCGGTGTACGCTCTCAGCCCCGACCCCATTTCCCACTCCACGTCACTCCAGGAGGTCGCAACGATGGCAGTTCAGGTCGTCCGGCCTGGCGTCCGCATCGCGCCGGACACGGCTCCGGAACCCAACGGCACATCCGCCCCAGAGCACCCCGTGCTCGAGCTCGTGGGCGGCGCGCAGCGGCTGCGCACCAGCGAGCCAGGTGCCAACGCACCGCTCCTCTCACCGGACGAGACGCTGCGCGCCCTGCGGCTCCTCGCGGTCGACAACCTCGTCGACATCGTCCACCTGCGCGAGACCACGGCCTTGCAGGAGGCGCGCATCAAGGCGCTGGAGCGCGAGGTGCAGATGTGGCGCGAGCGCGCGATCGCCGAGGGTGATTCACGGCACATGGAGGGGATCGCCGCTCACCGTCGCGAGCGCGACCTCATCAGCGTGCTGCACCACCAGATGCTCACCGGGCAAACGATGGCCGACGAGCTGGATCGAAGGCGTCCCTTCTGGCAGAGGCGAAAGCGCCTGCACTGACCCCTTCGGGTCAGTAGTACAGCTCGAGCCCCTGGCTCTTAGCGGTGAGGTAGAACGATCCGCCGGAACCCGCAAGGTTCGCCACCAGCGGCGTCGCGGGAGTGAACTTGTACACGACAACGACCTCGAGCGCCGCTCCGTAGGTCTGGTTGGGCTCGGGTCGCTGGCCCCAACTCGAGTACGTGCCCGAGCACTGCTGCGACGAGTTCAGCGTGCACGAGTGGATTGCGAAGCAGGCGAGTCTCCCTCCGGTGAAGACCGAGGTCGGGCATCCGTTCGGATCGCCGCAGTTGGTGGTGCCGTTGGTGCACGACGCGTAGGTTCCACCCGGTCCCGTGTTGCCCCACACGGTCGAGGTGTTGGTGACGACGCTGTTCGGCTCGCTCCGGATCGCGTCGCCGATGTCCTGCGTGTCTCCCTGGATGCCGATGCGCATGCCGGCTCTCGCGGCACCCGAGACGTCGCTGCTAAAGCGGTAGGCCTGCGCAAGGTCGGCGCCGCCGAGCGTGACGAGCAGGATGATGGGCAGCAGCAGCGCCACCTCGACAAGCGACTGGCCTCGGCGTCCGGCCCGCTTCCGGCGCCCGCTCACTCGAGCAGCTCCACCGTCCCCCCCGTCTGGCCGCCGCCGCCGCTGCCGCTGATGTTGGCGAACGTGTACGTCGCTGTCGCGTAGTCACCGCAGTGGTCACCGTCGGTGAGGAAAATGCTCAGCGTGACGCTGGAACCGGCCGGCGTCGGGAACGTGTACTTGATCGCTGCGGTATACGAGGCGCTCGACGAGCCGGAGATGTCTTTTTCGTGACCCCACGTCCAGGAGCCGAGCGTCTCGAAGTACGAGGTGTTCGCGCCGCTGCCCAGCGTTTCCACCCAGTCATCGTATTTCGTCGTCGTCGAGTTCAGGTACGCGGTGTAGCCGGCGGTCGCGGCGTTCGGGTAGGTCACCGTGCTCTGGCTCGTCGGATACACCGGCCAGGCGGCGGCGACGGGCGGACCCGTGTAGTCGTTGGGGTTGTTGTTGCCCGTTGGTCCCTCGGGAGGCAGCGCCGCCCCGGAGCCGGGTTGCGGCCCCCACTCGTTCTGCGAGAAGAACACCGGGCTCGCGCCGTTGACGCGGATGTACGTGTCGTAGCCGTCGAGCGCCCACTCGTCCGTGTAGTTGACGGTGAACGTCTCGTAGCCGGCGATGGCATTCCCGGAGTGGTCCACAGCGGCCGAGATCGCCGGCGCCGGGGTCCCGATGACGCTGTTCTCCGCGTTGCCGGACGTGCTGATCTTCGGCGCGGACGAACCGAACCCTCCGGTGAAGTCCACAGCTGTTCCGTTGCCCCAGGCCGCGAACGAATAGGCGATGATCTGGCCGAGCACACCGCCGCCGTTGTTGTGGCTCAGCGCTGCATTCATCTCGACCCCGCCCGCGGTGGCGGACGTCGTCTGGTAGATGATCCCCGAGAACTGGCTGAAGCTGTTCGACGGCGGGCTGTTGCTCGCGTCGAGGTGGATGAACGACGTGGTGTTCTCGTTGTCGAAGAGCAGCGGAACGTCGTTGACTGCGTCCTGAGCTCCGGGTCCGGGGGCCGAGAGCGTTACGAGCTGAGCCTCGTTGGTGCTCACGAACCCGGCCGACGTGGATTCGAACTTGAAGCTGACGTCCGAACCCGTGACCACCGAGTTGTCGCCGCCGCCGCCGTCGGTGCCGGCCGATCCGCCCGAGCACGAGCTGCTCGTGCCGCTGACGAACGCGGTGAAGTTCCCGCCACCGTGGCCGATCCAGATCCCCGCAGTCATCGTGGAACAAGCCAACGCGCTCTGCGCCGAGTTGTTGCAGAGGTCCGGATCGTGACCGGACTGCTCCCGGCAGTGATCGATCCCGTTGGCCGTGTACGCGTGACTGCCTCCGCACCCTGAAGTGGGGCCCGTGCTGTTCACGGGCGCGGTTCCGGTGATGTCGAAGAGCCCGGAGCCGAACTCGTACTGGCCGTGGTTGATGGTGATCGAGTGGTACTTGCCTGGTTCGATCGTGTACGGCGTCGAGGCTGCCGGCGCGCAGGCCAACCCGGTTGTGTCGCTCGCCACCGTCTCACCGTTGAGCACGAGGTCGAGAGAGCTGCAGTCCGCAAGCCCCGTCAGATCCACCGAGGGTGACCAGGACTGGGCCGCGTACGTGGTCGAGTTTCCGGACAGCGGTTGAAGATTCGTCTGCCCCGTCGTCGTGCAGGCTGCGCCGTTGCCGTGCCGCTGCTGGCAGTAGTCGATGCTGCCCGTGGCCATGGCGAAGCCGAGCAGGCTCTTGCCGGACGCGGGCGTGTTGTTGTTGGGGCACGCGTACGCGCCGTAGGGATCGCAGATGGTCGTCTGCCCTTGGATGAGCATGTGACCGGCGGACTGCAGGGCGACGGTGTCGGTCGACGGATTCAGGTTGGTGCCGTCGATGCCGTTGATGATCACCTGAGCGCCCTGCTCGATCCAGAACGTCGGGCAGGCCACAGTCCCGGACGTCGTCCCGGCGGCACAGGCCAGGTTGCTGCGGCTCGGCGCGTGCGCGGTGTCGAACGCCGACGCCGGCTCGTACAGATACACGGCGGTCGCTGGGGGCGTTGCAAAGCCTCCGCCCTGCGGGGTCGCGTTCACGACCGCACTCGCGGTGACCGTCGTGGTCGTAAACCCGAAGACACCCATGATGTAGTTGCGCACCTTGGTCTGGATCGTCACCTGGAAACAGTTGTAGTTGCCGGTTCGCGCGCACACGGTGGGCGCTGGAGTGCCGTCGGGTCCGGTGACGGGCGGGTCGTGGATCGTGATGATCGTGTTGGCGCCGCTCGTGCTCGAGCAGGAGCCGGTGTCGACCCAGGTGGTGCTGAAGCTCGTGCTGCTGGCGGTGTCGCACGAGGTGCCAAGCGTCGTCGTGTAGCCGTTGTTGGCAGCGAAGCCATGTGCCGCGTTCGGCGCAGCGGCGTTCGAGTTGGCGGGAGGCGAGGCCTGGGAGGCGTTCGTCGCGGCGAACTGCTTGCCGGCCGCGAGCGCCGCGGCGTCGGCGGCGTTCTGGACGTTGCGCTTGATGAGATAGATGTGGCCGGTGTCAGCGGCGAGGCCGGCGAATCCGAGCACGACCAAGAGGCAGACCACCATGATGATCAGGGCCTGCCCGCGCTGGCGACGGCGTCGACCCCGCGGCGAGATGCTCAGCATGTGCCACCAGGACACGGTTCGACCTGTTCGACGCTGATCGACTTGACAGTGATGCCGTTGAGCAGGTTGCCGAGCAGTGGCGTCAGCGGCAGGAATTTGTACTCGACCTGTACCGACACGTCGTGCACGTTCGCGCTCCACTGTCGCGACGCGGTGCTGGAGCAATTCGAGTCGGGCGGGGCCGCTGTCGCCACAGCGGGGAAGATGTAGACGTACCCCTTGCCGATCGCGGGCGTGGTGGGGCCCGGCGTTCCCGGGTTGTTCGGGTCGGTGTTGCCCACGACCGAGTTGGGGTCTGCCGCGATCGGGAACCCCTGGCCAGCCGCCTCCACGCGGGACAACGTCAGGCAGTCGCTCTGGAACTGCGTCCCGAGAGTCGCGGTTCTCGCACCGTCTCTGGCGATGGATGAGATCGCGTTGTACGTATACACGAGCCTCCCCGCGTCGATGCAGAAGAAGACAGCCGCGAGGACAACCGGCAGGATCAGCGCAAACTCGACCAGACCCTGCGCGTTCTGTCCGCCGCGCCGACCGGACGCCCGCCGTCGAGAGGGCACACGAGGGCTCGCCACAGTGGCCAGCATGGAGCCGGGTCGGGCTCGGTTAGGAGGGTGTCACCGCTTTGTGGGGGAATCCCCACAGCGTCATAAGACCGGCTGAATCTCGTGGCCCCCGGCAGCCATTTGGGCCCGCTCCGCCCTGGCTCAGACCGCCACTGAAAGCCCGGTCTGCTGCTCGCTCACCGCCCAGAGCCGTTCGGCGTCTGCCGAGCTCTGCGCCGGGCCGCTGGGCATGGCCCGCCGCTTGTCGACGAAGTACCCACCGGTCTGCGCCGAGACGTCGGCGGAATCCGCCAGCCACACGAGCGTCTCGGCGCCCTTTGCGGGGCTGCGCGAAAAGGGCTTCAGCGCCGTCATGACCACACCCATCAGCGCCCCGTTGTTGCGGTTGAAACCGGTCGCCACGACGCCGGGGTGCACGCAGTTGGCGGTGACGCCGCGTCCCTGGAGGCGACGGGCGAGCTCCACGGTGAAGAGGATGTTGGCCAGCTTGGTCTGCCCGTAGCGCAGGAACCCCTGACGCGAGTAGCCGCGCTCGGCGGTCATGTCATCGAAAGGGATCAGCACGCCCTTGTGTGCGTCCGACGTCGTCGTGATGATCCGCGCCGGCGCGCTGGCGACGATGCGCTCCAGCAGCAGGTTGGTGAGCAGAAAGGGCGCCAGGTGGTTGACCGCCCAGGTCAGCTCGAGGCCGTCCTCGGTGAGCTGCCGGGTCCGATTCATGGCGCCTGCGTTGTTGATGAGCACGTCGATGCGCTCGTAGCGGGAGAGCGCTTCCGCGGCGAGCGCACGCACCGACGCCTGCGACGACAGGTCGGCAGCAAGGACGTCGACGCTGCCCCCGTCGCCTGCCCCGCCGATGCGCGCGACCGCCGTCTCGGCCCGGGCCGGATCGCGCGCAACGATGGCGAGCTGGGCGCCCAGAGCGGCCAGCTGTTCCGCGGCAGCCAGCCCGATGCCGCCCGTTCCACCCGTGATGATGACCCGCTTGCCGCGCACCCCCGTCCAATCCGCCATGCGAGCCACGCTCCTTTCCGATCACCTGGTGAGCGGACAAGCCTACGCTCGGGCGAGCTCCTCCGCGGGCGCGGGCTCGGCCAGCAGAAACCCCTGGCCCAGTGGCACGCCGACGGCGCGCATGCAGGCGGCCATCTCGTCCGTCTCGACTCCTCGAGCGATCACCTGGGACCCGCTGGACTTCGCGAAGGCCAGTGTGGCCATGAGAGCGTCCGGCGGTGAGCCTTCGGCGCTCCAACCGCTGCTGACGGCGTCGATCTTGATGAACTCCGGGGAAGTCGCGAGGAGCAGCTCCGGGATCGACGTCCCGTCCTCTCGGGCGTTGAGCGCGAACCGGATCCCGTGCTCGCGGTATGCGGCCACCACCAGTCGAACGCGAGCGAGATCCCGGACGGACTCCTGCTCGGTGATCTCGACGACGGTGCGCTCGGGGGCCCAGCCCGCCCACTGCAGTAGGAGCAGCAGCTGGTCGACCGGGTGCACGGGGTCGAGGAACGAGACCGCACTCACATTGAGGAAGAGCGACGGCGCACCGGGCAGAAACCGCGCGGATCGGACCGCAGCCCTGCGGCACAGCCAGTCCAGGTCGCGTATCCGTCCCAACCGCCGCGCTGCCGTGAAGAGCCCGTCCACGGACGCCGTCGGGCCGTAGCCGGCCGGCCGCGCCAGCGCCTTGTAGCCCACCACCTCGCTCGTGTTGAGGTCGACGATGGGCTGGAACACCGCGTTGATGTGCCGCGAGCTGAGGACGGTGGCGATGAGGTCCGCCTCCTGGGCGCCGAAACGCTCGGGAAGCCGGCCCATGTCGAAGCTCTCGCCCTCGACACGATCTCGGCCCATGCTCTTCGCGCGGTAGAGCACCTCGTCCGACGCGCGGCGCACCAACGCCACGTCCGCGCCCGCCGGGGCCGCGGTCCACCCGACGCTGATCCGGGCTCGACCCTGCGGCACCGTGAGCGAGTGCATCGCCACCCGCATGCGCTCCGCCACCCCCGACGCGCTGGGAGCCCCCGCGCCGGGGAGCAGGACGGCGAACTCGTCGTCGCCGACTCTCGCGACCACGTCGTGCCCGCGCAGCATCGACTGCAGCGTTGTGGCCACGATCCGCAAGATCGCGTCGCCCGCCTCGTGACCGTGTTCGGCGTTGATTGCTCCGAGGTTGTCGACGTCCACTGCGAGCAGGGAGAACGGCTGGTCGGTGATCGTGCTCAGCGCGTGCTCGAACGCCCGCGCGTTGAAGAGGCCGGTCAGGGGATCGGTCGCCGCCAGCTGCTCGAGCCGCTCCACGTTCTCGCGCAGCACGGTCTCGGTGCGCCGGCGGTCCAGGAAGCCGCCGACCTGGCGTCCGATGTCCGACAGCGCTTGAAGGACGCCGGAGTCGATGACACCCTGCTGCTGCGAGTAGAGAGCCACGGCGCCGACAGGGTCTTCGCCGACCCACGCGGGAAACGCGACGCCGGCGTGCAGGCCGAGCACCGCCATCGCGCCGTGGCGCGGCGCAGTGTCGTCGTCGGCGAGGTCGCGCACCGTGACGGGCCTGCGTTGCTGCCACGCCTCGCCGGCGAGGCCCTGTCCAGCCTCCAGCGGGAGCTGCTGCCCGCCCTCCTCGAGAATCCGCCCGTCGATCCCCGGTGAGTGCCATGAGTGGCGCAGCCGGAGTGCCTCGCCGCCGGACTCGAGGAGCCAGACCTCGCCGATCTGGTACTCGAGCTCCGAGCAGAGCGCGCCGAGAACATCCGGCATCGCGTCGTCGATGCTGTTCGCCTCGCTCAGCGCGCGCGTCACCGCCACTCGCAGCGCGCGCACACGCTCGTCGCGGCGCCGCTCCGTGACGTCCCGGTTGACCTCCAGGATCCCGTCCGGCGCACCGTCGTCGTTGATGCGCAGCGACCAGTGGCTGGCCATCACCCGCGTGGTGCCGTCGTTGCGCTGCTGGATGACCTCGCCCGTCCAGTCACCGGAGCGCAGCGTCTCCTCCTCTATCTCGTGCAGCGGCCGCGGCAGGACGCTCTGGAGCAGCTTGTGCGGATCCTTGCCCACCGCGTCGGAGGCGCTGAAGCCGTACGCCTTCTCAGCCCCCTGGCTCCAGAATGTGATCTCGGGGGGAGCCAGCGCGCGCAGGAACACCGCGTCGTGCGCGAGGTCGAGCTGCGGCGCTCGGCCCTCCATCGCGCGCTCTGCGGTCCGCCGCTCGCTGATGTCGCGCACAAGCGCCACGCTGAGGTCGCCGCCGCCGCCGGGTACTTCGCACACCGAGCTCTCGACGAAGACGCGCCGTCCTTCGCCGTTGATGACCTCCGTCTCGCGACGATTGGCCGCGAGCGGTTCGCTCCGGGCGTGGGCTGCGGCGGTCGCCGCTCCGTTGGACCCACCGTTGCGCGCGCTTCGCCCGATTTCGACGGACGAAAGACCCGTGATCTGGTAGTAGGCGTCGTTGACGTAGATGACGCGGCCGTGCTGCTTGACGAGCAGCCCCTCCCCCATCTCGTCCATCGCGTTGAGCACCGCCTCGTGGCGCGCGGCGCGCACCGCCGCCTCCTCCTCGACCCGGAAGCCGTCCAGCGACGTCGTCAACGCGTGGGCGTAGCTCCTCAGCCGGGCGGTCTCGTCGGAGTCGAGCAGTCTGGAGAACGGCCCGCTCGCCAGGCACACGCTGGCCCGGTCGTCGCGCAGCTGCATGTCGAGCATGACGACGTGGCGTCGCGCCGCACGCTGACGCTTCCGCTCGGCCTTCGTCGACGGAGCGACCGAGCGGCCTCGCGCCATCTCCACAAGGTCTCCTGCCGGGCCGAGAGCGGCCAGGACGCGACCACTTGTCGTGGTGATCGCGCCGGCATCGGCTCCGCTGAGCCGCATGGCCCAACCGAGCCCCCGCCTGGCCAGCGCATTGCGATCCGGCGCATACGCCAGCAATGCTTCCAAGCCCTCTCGACGGTGGGCTTCGTCGCCGCTTCGCCAGACAGCCTGGAGCCAACCAGGGGGAGCCAGGCTCACCAGCAGCAGCGGCAGCGTCGCCAGGACGGCGCAGCGTGCCGCGATCTCCAGTTGCTGAACGCCGTTCAAGGCACCCACCAGCTCGGCGATCCACACGTCGATGAGCAACAGCGACCCGACGCTGAGGAGGCGAAGCCGGTTTCGCTGCACGCCGGGACGCGCGCGCGAGGCGATCCAGAATCGCAGCGCCGGCTCCAGGGCGAAGAGGGTCCAGGCGGCGACGGCCAGCGACGGCGCCGCCTTGTCGGCGACATCGAGGGGAATCGGCGGTGGTGAGATCGCGGTCAGCGACGCGGCCGCCACCTCGGCGAGCACCACCAGCGCGAGTGCCAGGCGCGCCAGCGCGAAGACGGCGCGCGCGTACGGCGCGTACCGGTGCCGCAGCAGCACCAGGCACCAGGCCGACAGCACGAACGCACCGAGTGCGGAGAACTCGAGGGGGCGGCTGCCGCTCTGCAGCGCGCCGCTCAGCCAATGGAGCAGCGCCGCCGCGCCGATCAATCCGAGCGCGAGGGCCAGGAGGGCCTCTGCCCGCCTGCGGCGCACGAGCAGATGGGCGAGTGCGACCAGGCCCACCGCCCCGCACTCCGCAAGGGCGGCCCGCGTCAACCCGTCCAGCGCCTGCGACACGTCGGCTCTGCCTCCGATGGCACGGGGCACCGGCGCCCCGATCCGGCCATTGAGCCATGAACTCGTGGGAGCCAGGCCCGCGACGGCGGAACAATGGTGTGACGCGGCCGTGATCAGCGCAGGGCGGCGACGTCGAGGCGGTGCAGGCGGCGCAGCGCGCTGCGGGCCGCGTGGTACCCGCACATCCCGTGCACCCCACCCCCCGGCGGAGTGGAGGCGGAGCACAGGAAGATGCGTTCGTTCGGCGTGGAGTAGGGATCGATTCGCGACGTGGGGCGCAGGAAGAGTTGCTGGATGTCGGCCACGCCACCGGTGATGGCACCGCCGACGTTGTTGGCGTTGTAGCGTTCCAACGCCGCGGGCCCCATCGCGTGCCGAGCCAGGATCCGCTCCCGGAATCCCGGCGCAAAGCGCTCCACCTGACGCTCGACGACGTCGGTGAGGTCGGCGGTCGATCCGGCCGGCACGTGGCAGTACGCCCACCCGGTATGCCTCCCGTCCGGGGCACGCGTGGAGTCGAACTGGCTCGCCTGGACGAACAGAACGTAGGGACGGTCTGCGTGCTCGCCGCGCCACACCGCGGCTTCGCCGGCGGCGATCTCCTCCAGCGATCCGCCGATGTGGACGGTGGACGCCTCGAGGCAAGCCGGATCCGCCCACGGGATCGGGCCGTCGAGCGCCCAGTCGAGCTTGAAGACGCCCGGACCGTACCGGTAGCGAAGGAGCCTGCTCACGAAACGGGACGGCAGCAGTGACCCGGCTATCGACACCAATTGGGCGGGGCTCGTGTCGAAGAGGTGCACGCGCGCCGGTGGAAGATCGACCACCGACGTCACGTTCACTCCGGTTTCGATGCGCCCGCCGAGCGCGCGAAGGTAGCCCGCCAGCGCTGCGCTGATCGCCGCCGACCCGCCGCGCGCCACGGGCCACGTCCGTGTGTGTGCTGTCACCAGGAAGATCAACGCCACCGCCCCGGTGATCGCGCGCTCGAGTGGAAGGATCGAGTGCGCTGCACAGCCGGCCACGAGCGCACGCGCCCGCTCACCGCGAAACGCCATGCGCGCCAGCCGGGTCGCGGGCAGGAGCCCCGGCAGACCGAACCGCGCCAGCCGCAGCGGGTGGCGCGGGACGTGCAGGGGCGCAAGAACATCTGCCAGCAGGTCGTCTGCGTGCGCCGCGATCGGCGCGAGCAGCCGGCGATACGCGCGCGCGTCGGCACCGAGCCCGGCGGCCGTCTCGTCGATCGACTCCCGCACGATCACCGCGGGCTGGCCGTCGAGCGGATGCGCGATCGACGCCGCCGCCGCGACCCACTCGAGACCGTGATCACGCAGCGGGAGCGTCGACAGGTACGGTGAGAGCACGCCCAGCGGGTGCGCGGACGAGCAGACGTCGTGCACGAACCCCGGCAGGGTGAGCTCGGCACTGCGAGCGCCGCCCCCGATCGTCTCCTTTGCCTCGAGCACGAGCACCGACGCGCCGTTGCGCGCCAGTTCGACCGCCGCTGCCAGGCCGTTGGGTCCGCTGCCGACGACGACGGCGTCGGCCCGCTCGCTCATGCTGCCGGAGCCGGTGCCCACGGCTGGCGCGCGCGCAGCTCTCGCACGTCGACGTCGCCGCTGCTGAGCAGACCCGAGCACCCGTCGAGGACGCGGTAGTGCAGCGTGTGCCGGCCCAGCGGCTGCGACTCGACCATGATGCAGCGCAGCTCACCGGGCGCGAACTCACACTGCTCCTGCACGCTGCGAAGAAGCTGTTCGCTGTGCAGGTGACCCTCTCCGAAGTTCCAGCCCAACACCATCCCGGCGACCACCTCGCCGTCCACCCACTCGTAGTCTTCGATCCGGTGCACCGCTTCGGGAACGATCAGCGACAGGGCGCGACCGTGCAGGTGCATCAGCCGGAACCCCATCACCTTGCCGAACACGCCCACCGAGGTGGCGTGGTCGTAGAAACGCTCGAGCTGGTCGTAGATCCAGGGCGCCGTCTTGGTGAGCCGGTCGAGCTTGCGATAGCTGTCGCCTCTGAACAACCAGATGCTGTACGCCCAATTTCCGGCGTAGTAGCGCATGGCGAGCAGAAACGGGATCCGAGACGGGAAGAGGTTGCCAAGGAGTGGCACCGCAATGCACATCACCGCGACCAGCGCGAGCACCGGCGCTGTGATGCCGTCGAACCCCTCGGCGGCGTGCTTCGAGAACAGAAAGAAGCCTCCGTACACCATCAGGACGTTCCACTCGATCGGCACACCCATGGGCACGTTGCTCGTCACGTACGCGTGGAGCACGAGCATGAGCACGAGCCCGACCGTGGTGACGGCGCCGCCCCGGCCGACGACCAGCAGAATCGGGACCGAGAACTCCAACCCCGTCCCCATGTAGCTCATGAGCACAGCGAGACGCGACGGCGCCAGGTCGTCCGGATAGTCGCGGTACATCCAACGCCGAAACCGCTTCAGCGGCATGACCGGGCTGTTGCTGGTCATGACGCAGACGACCGCCGGGAAGTGGTGATTCAGCTTCGAGAAGCCCGCCCAGAACCACAGCGACGCCTGCACCACCTTCGCGCCCGGGACGAAGTTGCTCGCCAGGACGAACACCATGGTGGTGGTCCAGTAGTGCTCGCCGCGCGCGGCGAGGAACAGCGTCTTGTCCAGGACGCCCAGCACCGGCACGAGAACCACGATCGGAATGAGCAGGCTGCGACTCGGCTCGGCGGAGACCAGCACTGCGACGAGCAGACCGCAGGTCGCCGCGTAGAGGCTCGCGTCGAGCACGGAGCGCCGGGAGCCCCCGATGACCGGGGCGCCCGGAAACGCGGGCAGCTTCGTCGTCCCCGGTCGCAGAAAGTACAGGGCGCCGCCCAGCGGCGGGTAGTACCGTCCCGTGAGCGGCCCGCTGCCGCAGCCGAGCCCGACGACCTCGAACAGCATGCTCCAGAGGATCGCCTTCTCGAACGCCTCGGGCCGCAGCCACCACGACGCGATGGTGCCGACCCCGCCCATGCCCGGCGTGAACGTGCAGAACAACACCCACCCGCCGACGTACAGCAACACCTTGAGCGCGTAGGCGAAATAGACAGCGAGCGGTGTCCCGTATCCCTGCATCGCCCAGGCCATGCACACCAGCCGGCTGCGCTCCGCGAAGGGTTGCCGCTCCCACTCGAGCGCGTCATACGGCGGCTTCGCAGGACTCAGGAACACAAGCGCATCTCCTCTATCGGCTGGGGAGTTGTACCACCCGGCGATGTGCGCCTGCGAATGGCCATGGGCAAATGAAAGAGGGCCGCCCGGCGGGCGGCCCTCTCAAGTCGCTCAGGTGGCGGGCCAGATCAGCAGGGGTTCTGAGAAAGAATGTTTCGGAACACGTTGTAGCGCGTCAGCGTTGCACCACCCCCGCCGAACTGGATGTAATTCGCGTTGAGCAGAGTGCCGTACTGGGAGTTTCGGCCGAAGTCGTTTGTAGAGCCGGGAATATGGTTGCCAAACTGCCACACACACCCTGCCGTGGTCGCTGCTGTACTGAAGAACGGATAGAACTGCGCCGGCTGTCCGTCGTCCGTCCCCGGGATGATCGTGCACCCCTGTCCGGTCGCACGATCGCAGGGACCGCCGAACGCAGTCGACTCGATATCGGGCAGGTCGACTTCGAAGGCCATGCGACCGTATGCCTGGTTGTAGGCGATGCCCGAGAGTGGACTGCTGATTTGATACGACGTCGGATGCAGGGTCGTGTTGCCATCCGGCCAGACGGGTGTGTAGTTGGTTCCGTCGAAACCGGTGTTGGTGTCGGTGCATCCGTTCAGGTGGATGGTGGGAGCCTGCGTTCCAGGGAAGCAGAAGTCATCGTCGGAATCGCTCGGTTCGGCGTTGATCCCGATCTCCTCCTTGTCGGTCGCGGGACAGACGATCGGGTTGCCCTTGCTGTCCAAGCCGAATTTGCTGGTCGGAATCGCCGTCGGACCATTGCAGTACTGAAAGTGACCAATCTCTTGGGTGAACGAGATGCTGTCCTGATCTGCGCCCCAAGGAAGAATGGTCTTCTCTGAAGCCGTGCTGTACATGGGATGGAAGGCATACGGAATTGCCTGGCAGCTCGTCCCCGTAGGATCGAACTTGATCTGCGCAAAGCCGTTCGCCGGACTCGCGGTCATGAATCCGCTCTGACCGGTGGTCTTGTCCTGGATCGTCGTTTGAAGACCGTTGGTCGTGTCCTTGATGGACACCGCGAGGTTGTCGCCCGAGCTCATGAACAGATCCCTCGATGGATCGGGCGTGAAGGTCGCGAGCGTGGAGTCCACTGGATTGGCAGGTCCCGTTGCCTGCCCGTTCAACGTGACGAACGCGAAGTTGATGTATTCGACACCGGCTTTGGCCGCGCACGTCGAGTTCTGCAGCTGTCCGGTGACAGGGTTTTCGCTCAGGCTGTCGATGTTGAGCGCGGCACACCACTTGGTTGGGTCGCACGAGCTCGTGCCCACGGCGACCGCCCATGTGGGCCAGGGAATCCACCCCGGCGGGTAGAACTGCAGCTCCAGGAAGGCGGCGCCCGGGTGCTTCGTGGAGAAGGCCGGATCGACGATGTTGCTGTCACTGTCCGGTTTGCAGGACTTCACCTGCTCCGGATACGACTGCGTATCGCACAGCGCCATTCCGAACCATGCTCCGCTGTCCATCTCGAACATGAAGGACTTTCCGGGCGTGGTCGGGTGGGCTGGGGACGGATCGCTGGGCAGTGTCATCTGGTACTGCATCTGGTTGCCCGATCCAGGCTGGTCCGAAAAGAACCGAAGGCCGGGCTCGTCGTGGCCCACATACTTGCTTGCGCCGAACACTTCGGATGAGTTGCCGACTTCCGTGCAGAGACCTGCGCTGTGACCGCAGTTGATGTGGATGTGCTGCGGTCCGTACTCTGCGCCGGCCCCCAGTCCACCCACCGCAGCGAGCGGCACCACCCCCGCTACCAGCAGTCCTCCGATCGTCAGCCCCAACTTCATTGGTTTCATCCAACGCCCTCCACGTGCCGGGAGCAGCGAGGGGGATCAGGCTCCAGCGCGGGCCGCCCCCACGTCGCTTCCAGAGTTGCTGAGGCGGCCGACTCTAGCACTGCGGTTCCGACCGACGGGCCTAGCAGGGCGGGCCCGCGACCACCGGAACGGATAGCGACATGTTGCTGAGGCTCATGGTCGAGCTCTCGCTGTCCGGCCGCCAGGTTGCACCCTCGTCCAGGGTCCGCTCGAGCTGCAGTTGGTGGCCGCAGGCCAGCTGCCACGCGTTGGGCGACAGCTCGAAGGCGAGCGAGAGCGTGTGCGCGCCCGTCGTCCCCTGAATCCGGTACACCGTCCGCGAGATAAGCGACTGGTGCACACCGGGCGTGATGTCCCACAGCCGTGCGGCCAGCTCCGCGGTCGTTCCGGAGAGGTTGACCGCGTCGGTGACGTGCACCACGGCGCCGCCAACAATCGTCGGGGCGGAGAAGAAGGAGGAAAAGTTGTAGGTTGCCTGGTTGGTATCCGTGTTCAACGCACCTGCGCAGAAGTTGCCTGTCAGCGCGTCGGACTCCGAACCCTCAGACGTCGACGCGGTGCTGCTCGTCGTCCCCTGGGCCGCAGCGCTCGACAGTGACAGGGTGGACGTTGCGATCGCACCAAAGCCGCTCGCCGTATACGTCGCGAGCGTCTGGCCCGATTCGCACTGTGTCGTGTCGACCGTGTACGTCGGCTGGGTGGGCGCCTTCCCAGCAAGAACGGTCATCAACCATGCATTGCTTTCGTTGTGCGCCTGCTGCCAGACGGCCAGTGGGTTCTGCGCATAGTGGTGGCCTACGTCACCGAGGAACGCCCATACCGGGTACGCCGGTTTGGCGGACTTGAGCTTCTTGATCTCGGTGATGGTCTGCGTGGCCGGGAACAGCGGATCGGTCAGGCCCTGGATGCTGAAGATCGGCTTGGGAGTGGCAGGTATCGCCATCCGGAACGGCGAGCGGAGCGGGCTGGCGATCTCGGAGACGATCGGGCCGAAGGTGGCGGCGCTGTAGGGCTCGCCCGCGGTGATGTCGGCGTACCACGTGTTGATGTCGGGATCCTTGCCAGTGGGTGCGTACTGCCCCGTCTGCGTTCCGAGGAAGTGCAGTCCGAACACGTACGTCTGCTTGTCAACGCCGAACGGAGAGGTCCGGTTGCCGTCCGCCGGAGCGCCGTGGAAGCCGTCGGACGCGGTGCCGTTTGGAAGCAGCGCATCGCCGAGATCGGTCCACGTGAACATCGGAATCGCTGCGGCCAGATGGAGTGGGACGCCCTTCGGGGACGTCCAAGCTTTGCCGACAAAGTGTGTGTACGTCGAGCAACCCTCGAGCACTTGGTCGTTGGAGAAGGCGAGGTCCCAGCTGGGGCCGCCGCCGCCGGAGTCGCCCGTGGTGACGATGTGGTTCGGATCGACGCCGAGGTGGCTGCCCGGATCGACAAAGCCGGAGTCGACGATCAAACCGGCCAGGAACTGCGCGTCACGAATCTCCCAACGGCGGTCGAAGAAGTGGATCCAGCTCTGCTGCGCCGAAGCTGTAGAGCAGTTGGGGTCCTTGAACGCCTTCCCCTTGCAGGCGGGGTCTGTCTTGTAGCTGTACTTCATCGGGATCACGCCGCAGGAGTCGTCCCATCCCCGAGGCGTGTAGGTGAGCACGACGAAGCCGTGCGACGCGAACCACGCGTTGTTCCAGTCGTAGCCGGGCCGGCTGATCGGGTCCCCGCACCCCGACACCGCCGTGTCGGCAAAGCTCGTCGACTCGAACTGACAGACGTCGTTGCTGAAACCACTCAGCATCATGACGAGCGGCGACTTGGCCGGCTTGGTCGAACCCTGCGGCACGTATGCCGCGGTGGGAAGCGTCACGTCGACCCGCAGCGGCGTTCCGTCAAAGCTGGGAACACGCGCCGTGCAGACGACGACCGCGTGCCCGCCTGCGGGAGTGAAGGATTGGGACTGAGTCAGTTGCGTGGCGCCGAGCTTCGGGCACGCCGGGCCGGCCGCCTGAACGACCACGGCTGGAAAGGCTCCGAGGACGCCCACCATGACGACGCCGCTGATGAGCACGGGAAAGGCCCGGCCTCGCTTGATCATCATGCCCCGACCTCCAGTGACCGACCCACGAAAAGCACCCCCACTATGCGCTGTCTCCGTCACCGCATGCCTCCATCGATTCGTGCGCATGCACACGCGGCGCGTGCGCTAAGGCGCGAGGCCCCGCGCCGCACGTTAGCCGTCACGACCGTGTGACGTCCATCAATGCTTGTAAATAATTACGCAGCCTTGTAAAGACGAGAGTGGCCGGCCCACGCCATGCGTGGACCGGCCTTGCCGGAGCAGGTTGAACCGGCGCCTGCCGGTCGAGATGTCAGCAGGTCTGGGTTGGAACGTTCGTCACCACGGAGAAGTCTCCGTACCCCAGAGACGGCACCAGGTTTCCGAACTGCCCGGTGGCACCAGTGAACCCCAGCTTGAACTCGGTGTTCGCTAGCAGTTTGTCATCGTTTGTTGAACCGCCCTCATCCGTGGGCGTGAACCCAGCATTGATCCAGCCGCGTGCGGGCACGGACGGCGCTGCTCCACCGACGGGAAGTCCTTGCGAGATCAGGACCAGAACGCCCTTGTACACGGGTCCGGCCGGCCCGCCGAGCGCAATGCCGCCGGTCAGCACACCTCGCTTGGTCGTCAGGTTGATCGTCCACTTGACCCCTGCCACCGTTACCGGGCCGCTCAGGCTGTAGTCCGTCGCATCCGGAGTCACCTGACTCTCACTCCCCGTCAAGCTGCCGCTGAAGGTCTCGTAACCCGTCGAGTCCTCGCCCTTGCATTGGACGGGTTGCAGGTTTCCCTGAAGCGTGATCTTCGCGTTGGCGCGATCGATCTCCGGAATTCCAGAGGTTGCAGCGACCACCAGCCCTCCCAATCCGAAGCAGGCGGCGCCGAACCCCGCCAGAAGGATCTTTCCTTTCATGTTGGCCTCCTCCACGTGTAGCCGGCCGCACATACCCGCGCGGAATGAGAGCAGCACGCTACGCCGATTGAAATCGAATCGCTAGGCGCAGCTCGAGGCCACGAGGCACGCTTCGTCGATCCAGAAGTGCTGCTTAAAAAACAGCGCCGGGTTCCTGCCTGGCGTTTCCACCCGGCGGGCACCCGGCCCGGTCGCGACCCCCACACGTCCGCGGGGCCCCTAGCCGTCCGGTGAGGCGGGACGTCGTCTCACCAGAGCCGTAAAACAATATAGCGCTTTCTCCCGGCCGGCGCCAGCGGCGCGAGGGCTGGGTAGTGGGTCAGTTTGAGCCGGGCACCGAGCGCGGAGCGTGGCATGATCGGTTCATGCCTGAGCGCCCAAGGAAGAAGCCAGCCGATCTGAACCGCATGGCCGCTGCCATCGTGGACGAGGCCACCGGCAACGCGCCCGACCCGGACGAGGGAAAGAACCCGGCTGCGGTGGCGCTGGGCAGGCTCGGCGGGTCAAGGGGTGGCAAAGCGCGTGCGGCGAAGTTGACCCCTGAGGAAAGGAGTGAAATGGCAAGGCGAGCAGCGGCCCGCAGGTGGGCGAAGGACTAATCCGACGCGACGGTAAACCTTGCACCCCCAAGGTGACCTTGGTAGCATCTCAACGTGGCCCTCTCCCACGGACCCCTCCGTCAGGCCCTCAAGGAGCTGAACGCCGAACTCGCGGCCATCGAGACCCGAACCGGCGAGATCCGGGACGCTGCCTCCGCGCTTGACCGGCTGCTCAAAACCCTTGAGCAAGAGGAGCCCCGGGTGCTGGGCGCCAACGAAGCAGCGGAGGATGCAGCGCACGCGGATGAGGCGGCGCGAGCGGCGGATATTGACGCCGTCCCGATACCCGGTCCGAATGGAGCTGGTCTGATGGCTACCCCAGTCCCGACCCCGCCACCTGGTAGACCACTGCTGCGGAACGCCATCCCCGAACTTCTGCGCGTGTTTCCCGAGGGCCTGACACTCAAGGCCTTGGCGGATCAGTTGTTGCAGCGCGGCTGGACGGCCGCCGCTACTGAGGAATCGCGCATCGAGAGCACGCGACAAGCGGTGAGCGCTCTGCGACGAAACGGCGTTGTCGACTCGGAAACGCCAGACGGCGAGAAGGCGGCCGTGTGGCGATTGTCGAACGTCATGCTCGCTCGGCCACCGGCGTACTTGCCAGCGGAGGCAGAGCGCGGCATTTGAACTGATAGATGCAAAAGGACCGCCGAAGATGCAACTCCGACGGTCCATCACCCGACGTTTCGCCAGGCACGTAGCTCAGCGGTAGAGCGGGCGACTGTCACTCGCTAGGTCGTAGGTTCGAATCCTACCGTGCCTGCCCAACTCAAGGCGATAACCAAGGTTACCTTGACATTGCGTGTTCGCTCAGGCATAATGGTCAGTATGAACCGGATCTCCCAGGCCAAAAGAACCGCCGTGGTCCGCTGCCTGGTCGAGGGCAACTCCATTCGCGCGACCGTCCGCATCACGGGCGCGGCGAAGAACACCGTGGTCAAGCTGCTGGTCGACCTCGGCGCAGCGTGTTCGGAGTATCAGGATCAGACCCTGCGCGACCTTCCTTGTCGGCACGTTCAGGCCGACGAGATCTGGTCATTCTGTAACGCCAAGGCCCGCAACGTGCCCGAGAAGCACCGGGGCGAGTTCGGCTGGGGCGACGTGTGGACCTGGACCACCATCGACGCCGAGACCAAGCTGGTCCCGACCTGGGCCATCGGGGACCGCTCAGCGGGCATGGCGTGGCACGTCATGACCGACTTGCGCTCGCGGCTCCGAGGGACCGTGCAGCTCACCACAGACGGCCACAAGCCGTACCTCGAAGCGGTGGAGAGTGCCTTCGGCCAAGACGTCGATTACGCCACGCTCGTCAAGCTGTATGGACTCGACCCCGCTGACGACGAGAAGCGATACAGCCCCGCCAAGTGCCTCGGGGCGGATGTGCGACGCATCAGCGGCGACCCCGATCCCGCCAAGATCTGTACCTCGCACGTCGAGCGGCAGAACCTCACCATGCGGATGGGGATGCGCCGGTTCACCCGCCTGACCAACGCATTCAGCCGCAAGGTCGAGAATCTGGCTGCGGCCGTCTCGCTGCACTTCATGTATTACAACTTCTCGCGGCCGCACTCCTCGCTCGCGAATCCATACCCGCGCACTCCCGCAATGGCCGCGGGCGTCAGCGATCACGTCTGGAAGATCGCAGAGATCGTCGACCTTCTTGACGGGCGCTAGAGGCGACGACAGTTTAAAATTCCGCAGTCAGCGGTATCTGGCAGAGCATGGACTTTCCAGACGATCTCAACGCTCTGAACCTCGGGCCATGAGAGGCCAACTGCGCCAGTGGCTGCGCAGGCCTGCGCTTATACGGCCCTTCGACTACCGCGACCCGAAAACGGGACAGGTCGTGAGCCTGCGAACGTCCTCGCGCTACGCAGTTCTCACGATCGACGAAAGAGCCTTCTACTTCTTCCGGGAGTCAGGCCGCTTCGACGGCATCGGCCAAATGGCCATCGACGATCCGAACGCCCTTACTTATTCGCGGGCGGAGACCATGCGGCGACTAGCTCGGTCTCACGCGCGCGGCGGGTCGCCTCGGTAGCGATCTGCTCCACCGCGACCAATGCCGGGGAATATCGGTGCATGGCATGGTTCTTGTCAGATCGATGCTCGTCCATCCGGCGCTTGAGGTCCTCGGTCTGACCGACGTAGATGATCTGACTCTTCGCGTTCATGATCACGTACACGGCCTCGACCGACCGCCAAGTCGTGTTGTTGAAGGGATAGGTCTTGGTCAGGTCAAAAGGCGTCATCGACGTCCCCTTGGGTGATGCTCGGGTGTGGCAGTTTTTAAGTGCTCACGAGTCCACAGGATTGTCGCACTTGGTGTCGGCCGGGTTCAACTGCCGTGCCCGCCAAACTGACCCACTACCGAGGGCTGCCGTCCGCTCAGCGCGCGAGCTGGAGCTCCGGCTCCGCCGCGTGGCGAGGATCCGGCGCTGCATCGGGCGAGGCCAGGCCGCTCAGCGAAGCGATGCGCTCGAGGTGCTGCGCGACGCTCCCGAGTAGCCGGGACGAGGCGGCGGCGCGCCGCAGGAACAGGTGAATCGGATGCTCCCAGGTGAACCCGATGCCACCGTGCACCTGCAGAGCCGAGGCGGCAACCTGCCAGGCAGCGTCGGCGGCGGTCACCTTGGCAACCGACGCGGCAAAGGGCAGTCCCTCGGGCTCGTGGTCGGCTGTCCAGGCAGCGCTGAGCACCGCCGAACGCGCACTCTCCACGGCGACGAGCATGTCGGCGCACCGGTGCGAGACCGCCTCGTATGCGCCGATCGGCCGGCCGAACTGCTCCCGCTGTTTCGCGTGTTCCACCGCAAGGTCCATCGCGTGCTGCGCAACGCCGACGAGCTCGGCAGCGATCAGCACTTCGATGCGATCGCGCGCCAACTCGAACGAGCCTTCGAGTGGCTCGCCACCGTCTGAGGTGATGTGCGCGTAGTTCCTCGTTATGTCGACACCTTCTGCGCGCTCCGACCCCTCGGGCAGCGGGTCGTAGACGAGCGCATCGCGATCCCCCAGCAGCACGAGGAGATCTGCGCCGTCGGCGTCGATCGCAACGCGCGCACCGCCGGCGAGCACCTCGCCGAACCCTGCTCGCGACCGGCCCGCCGCGATGTCCGAAAGACGCCGCCGATCCAGGTCGCTGGGCGCTCCCGACAGGACCAGCGCGGCGGCCGCCTGGCCGAGGTACGACGCGGGCGCCAGCACGTAGCCGAGCTCTTCCACGGCCAGGCTGAGCTCGACGAGCCCCGCTCCCTGGCCGCCGGCCTCCGCTGGAACGCAGAGGTGCGTCCACCCTGATGCTGCCAGCTTCTGCCAGAACGCCTCGCTGCGTGCCGGCGTGCCCATCGAGGCACTGGTCTTCTCGTACAGCGGCCGGCAGAGGTCGCGAATCGCGTCCTTGATCGCCCTTTGCTCGTCGTTGAGATCGAAGCGCATGTCAGCGCAGCCTCGGCAGCTGGAGCACGCGCTCCGCCAGGATGTTGCGCTGGATCTCGCTGGTCCCGCCCTCGATGGAGTTCGCTCGTGCGCGGAGCAGCCGGTAGATCCACGGCGAACCGTCGACCAGCGCGTCGTCACCAAGGACGTCGGCAGCGAGCTCCGTCATCGCCTGGTTGGTGCTGGCCCACTGGATCTTCACCATCGATCCCTCCGGCCCGGGCACGCCGTCCACAACGCGCGCGATGCCGCGATATCCGTTGAGCCGCATAGTCTCTGTGTCCGCGACGAGCTTGGCGAAGCGCCTGCGCACGGACGCGTCGCCGGCCAGGCCGCGAGACCGGATGAGCTCCGCGAGCTCTGCGAGCTGCATCCTGATCCCCAACGCGGATGCCGCACCCAGGCCCGGGCGCTCGAACATCAAGGTCGCCACCGCCACCAGCCAGCCACCCCCCACCGTGCCGACGACATTCTCCTCGGGAATGAACGCCGAGTCGAAGAACACCTCGTTGAACTCGGACTCGCCGGTGATCTGCCGCAGCGGGCGCACGGTCACGCAGGGCTGCCGCATCGCGCAAATGAAGTACGTGAGGTTGCGGTAGCGCGCCTCGTCGCCCGTGCGCGCGAGGAGCATGCACCAGTCCGCACGGTGCGCAAACGACGTCCACACCTTCTGCCCCGACACCTTCCAGCCGCCGTCGACCCTCTCGGCGCGGGTCTGCACCGCGGCAAGGTCGCTGCCCGCGTTGGGCTCGCTGAAGCCCTGACACCACACCTCGTCCCCCGAGAGAATGGGCGCGAGAAACCGTCGCTTCTGCTCCTCGGTGCCGTGCGCCATCACGACGGGCCCGCCCATGATCAGGCCGAGGATGTTGGCGGGCGCCGGTACGCGCGCCCTCACCATCTCCTCGTTGAAGATCGTCTGCTCGACCGGCGTGGCGCCGCGCCCTCCGTACTCCTTCGGCCAGGCTATTCCCGCGTAGCCGGCCTCGTGCAGCGTCCGCTGCCACGCCAAGCGGAAATCGAAGTTCTCTTCAATTCCCGCCGGCCCTGCGCCCGGGTGATGAGCGTGCAACCAGGCGCGGATCTCGTCGCGAAACTGCAGTTCCTGCGTCGTGAGGCTGAGATCCACCGCAGCCTAGGACCCGTCGGAGAGCCGCGGGCTCAGCGTGTACGTCGCGCTGAAGTTCCCGGTGTACATGCCCGGCTTGCAGATGGACGGGCCTGCGACACTCGCCGGGACGTTCTTCGCGTTGATTGTCAGCGTGGCGCTGTCGTTGTACGAACCGGTCAACGTCACCGGTCCTGACGGAGCCAGCGTGATGACGCAGCCGAAGGAGTTGTGGTCGACCGCACCCTTCTGCGGGATGACCAGCTCCAACCGGTCGCCCGTGTTGGGTTCGGCGGTCGCCTCGTCGTCGATCGAGTCGATGAACCCCACCCGCCATGTCCCGGAGGCCGTGATCGTATCGGTGCCCTTCGCGCTGTCCGTGCAGGGTTTGGCCGGTGATCCGCCGTCGTTGAAGACGGGCGGACTGATTGTGAAGAGGCCCAGACCCATAGCCGGCGTCTTGCCTTTGGTGACCGAATGCGTGCAGGTGAGCGTGACGCCGCCGGCAGTGGAGACGGCCTTCGCACTGGTTGCCGTGATCACTGTGCCGGGGGGCTTGTAGTGGTCGTCGGAGTCGCCGGCGGCCGAAGCGAGCACCGCTCCCGTGGCCAGCGCTGTCACCGCGGCGACGGCCGCGGCGGATCTCCTCGCTCGAGGAGCCGCCCGCAGATGATGCACGCGAACGAGCATACGCGTTCGTAAATCGAGGCTGTCCGGTGCTCAGTTGACGGTGAAGGCTGGGCTCGTGCCGCTGAGGCTGCCGTGGCGCACACTGAGCGACGTCGTCTGCGGCCCGAAGATGGTGATCGAAACCTGGGCGACGCCACCGTTGAAGCTGACCGGGTTGGGCGGGTAGAGCGGCTGCTGGCCACTGGATGATGCCGTTGGCCCGGACCACTTCAGCGGCGTCCCGCTTGCAAAGGACGTGGCCACGGCGTTGGTGGCCGTTTCGGCCGTGATCGTCTCGATGAACGGCGTGCCCGACGTCACCGACCCCGGACCGCTGAGGACGAAGTGCGTTGCGGCCGGAGACGTCGCAGGAATGATCGCCAACGTGCAGCTCCAGGGATACGGCTGGCACGTTGACGCCTCACCGGACTCCGGCGAGTAGCTGCAGCTGGCCGGCGTGCCCCCGGTCAGGTGGTCGTCGGCATCGGAGTCGCTGTCGCAGTTGCCGCCCCCCAGACCGTAGTCGTGGAAGACGATCGGATCGGCGGCCGTGCCGGTGAAGCTGCCGCTGCTCGGGTAGACCTGCTTCACGCCGTTGGGCTGCGTAACCGTGGTCACGGCGGACACCGTGCCGGAGCTGTCGATCGTCACGTTCACGAGCTCCGACTGACAGGCGCTTCCCCCGTTGCACGGCGCGTAACCGAGGGGATTCGAAGCGTTCGAGGGGGGCGTCGCCGTCTCGTGAATTTTGAACGTGTCCGCGAACGGGAGGTTCGAGAACTGCACGCAGCCCGCGCTCAGCGTCGAGCAGTTGCCGCGCTGCAGCGGACACGCGCCGCTCGACACGGCCACGGGCGTCACGGCGGGCGTCGTCACGACGAAGTTCACGAGGTTGCTCGGATCGACGATCTGGTAGCCGGCGCTGCCCACCGCTTCCTTGCACGAGTCCATGGTCTGGAGCCACACGGAGGCGCCGCCTGCCGCCACCGTCTGCGCAGCCGGGAGCAGCGCTGGCGACCCAAAGCCGAGCGCAGCAACGGCAAGGATCGAGAGCATAAGGCGCGGACGTCCCCGTCTCACCACCCCAATTCCAGCGACGTGCATCGAGTGACTCCTGCGATCGAGTCTATGCAACCCGCCGGTGCCCCATGCCGGACGTCGCGTTGGGCGACGACCGAGCGCGACCCCCGAGCAGCCGAATCATAGCCGAACACGGCAATCGCTGCAGACGCCGCGTTCGGATGGCGCCGCGAAGCAACGGGCGCCCGCATGTAGACTTTGGCCGTTCCTGGCCATGGCCGGGACTCCGTTCACTGTCCCGAGGAAGGAGATCCAGAGTGCACATGCGTAAAACGGTCGCCTGCAGCGTCATCGGTGCAGCCCTCGCCGTCGGGCTCGTCGCCGCCCCAGGCACCTCTCGAGCCGCTTCTTCGACGTTCACGCCGAGTGGCCGGGACCGCGCCGGCTACGAACTGCCCAGGCTGGAGTGGGAAGCCTCGCAGGGGCTCTTCCCCAAAGGGATTGTCGCGAACCAAACGCAGCCTGCCGGCCTCATATCGAAAAACATCCAGTTTCTCTCCAACCTGCCGCTGCCCACGGCCATCTCGATCGCATTCATCGGCCATACCGCGTTCGTGTCCACCGTGCTGGGCGTGTACAGCGTCGACATCAGCAACCCCAGCAACCCGCAAGTGCTCGGCGCGCTGCCCATGTACATCTGGGAAAACGAATTTATGCAGGCGGACCCCCAGCGCAACCTCATCTTCATAGCGCGGGACCCACGCGGCTTCACCTCCCCGCTCACCACCGCGTTCCCGTACGGGGCGCTGCACGTGATCGATGTGTCCAATCCTCGGGCGATGGTGCAGGTGGGCTTCCACCTGCAGCCGACGGGGCACACCGCCGCGTGCATCAACAACTGCACGTTCCTCTGGGTCACCGGCCCCGCGTCGCCGGCGATCCATGTCGCGGGCGGCGCGCAGCCGCAATGGGGCGGACGGCCCACCTGGGGGCTCGACATCACCAACCCTACCGCGCCCAAGGACTGCCCGCACTTCATCGATGTGAACAACCATGACGGCGCGACGGACTACGACCACCACGTCGACGTCGACTCGGCCGGTGTGGCCTGGGTCACCGGTTCGGGCCACATACGTGGCTATTGGACCAACGGCCGGCACTACAACTACGTGGACCGCCGCTTTGAGACGGCGACCGCGTGCAACCCGATCCCGTACGCCGGCGGGAACACCTATGAGGGTCAGCTGACCGTCCAGGGGGGCGTCATCCACGACTCGGAGCGCAACATGCAGATCGCCGTCGACGGACGCCAGGGCGACGTCGTCGCGGCCACCGAAGAGGTGACCGTCACGGACTGCGCCAAGAGCGGCCAGCTCGTGACGTACGACATCGGCGCGTCGAAGCAGGCGCAGGGGTGGATCCATCCCAAGTACACCCTTCCCAGACTGGGAGTGTGGACGCCGCACAACCAGCCGGGCAGCACCGGCTGCGACTCAGCACACTGGTTCACCGATCGCGGCGACGGACTTCTGGCCCAAGCGTTCTACACGCAGGGGACGCGCCTCGTCGACATTCGCGATCCGCGCCACATCAAACAGGTCGGCTGGTACAACGTCAAAGACCAGAGTGGCCAGAGCACGAACGACACCTGGGCCACCTACTGGTATGGACGCAACTACATCGTGGTCGCCGACTTCACGCGCGGCCTCGACATCCTTCGCTACCTCCCCGGAGTTCCCGCGGGCACGGTTGCGGCACCCACCGCGAAGAATGCAACCGCCGCCAGCGCGCCACCTGGGGTTGCTGCGCTTGCGGGGATGCTCATCCTGGCGCCCGCCTGGGAGCGCGTGCGGCGCGCCCTGGGCAGGCGTCTCGGTCGGTAGCCGATGGAAGAGTCGCCTGCGATCTGACGCGACGTCATCGCGTGAAGTGGTGCGTACGATCCAGCGGCGCTCGAGGGTAGGTCGGTGACCGCCCACAAGAGATCGCGGCAGCTAGCAGTCGCCACGGCTGCGCCATGCTGATTTAGGTTACGTGCAGGGTTGTCGAGCCGTAGCTCCCCGCATGGGTGGCATCGCCACGATATGTGGCACTCAGGCTCTGAGATCCTGTCGCCGAGGGCGTGAAAGTCACCGAGCAGCTGCCGCTGCTCTTGAGCGCACACGCAACGGCGTTGAAGGTGCCAGGTCCGCCGCTCCACCGTACGTTCCCACCGGGCACATTTGAAGTGAGGCCGGTGTCCACCACGTGCGCAGTGCATGTGGTGCGACTGTGCAGCGTGACTGGGTTGGGTGCGCAGCTAACGACCGTGTTGGTCGAATCGCCGGTGCGGTGTTCAGACAGCACTTGCTGCGCACCGCTGGGACTGGCGCTCCCCACCGCCCAGCAGCCCCCTGTGCAATCCACCGCTAGTAGCGGGCTATAGAAGGAACCCGCGGGGCTGGGACTGCTGACGATAGCCCATGCACCGCCAGTGCTCTGCAACATCAGGGTCACGTAGACCGTGCCGTTGTAGTAATACCCAACCGCCGCACAGAACGTGCGCGAGGCGCAACTCACCCCAAGCAGTTCGTCGGTGACCTGGCTTCCTGTGTCGGGACCGTTGGGGCTGTTTACGATGCTCCAAGCTGTTCCGTTGTACTTCTCGATGAGTGTCTGGGTACCGGATGTTCCGCGCCAGCCCGCCGCTACGCAATCGTTGCTAGCAACGCAACTGACTCCATGCAGCTCATTGCTTGAATCGGTCGAGGCTGGGCCACTGACCACACTCCACGCGCTCCCGTTGTAGTGCTCGATCAAAGTCTGTGACCCGGCGCCGGCGAAGGTTGCGCCCACCGCCCAGCAGTCACTCGCGTTGACGCAAGAGACGTCAAAGAGTTCAGTGTCGCCTGGTACCTGGGGTCCAGCGACCACGCTCCACCCATGACCTGCGTAATGCTCGAACAGAGGCTGGAGCGTGACCCCACTGCCTGATATGTCAGCCCCGCCGACAGCCCAGCAGTTTGTCGCTGTGATGCAAGCGACGCCGGACAGTAAGTTGCTACCCATTCCCGTATTGGGACTGCTCACGATCTGCCACCCTCTGCCGGCGTTGCCTTCGATGAGGGTCTGTTGGATCTGGCTCGAACCGCCTGGACTGCCCGTGAGGTAGTAGCCCGTAGCCCAGCAGTCGCTGACGGTGACGCAGGAAGCCCCGAGCAGGACGTTGTCATTCGTCGTGGTCTTGTTCGGGCTGCTGACAACGCTGTCGTTGTACTCCACGAGGGTCTGGTCACGACCGCCACTGTTCGCGTAGTCCCCGACACTCAAACAGTAGGTGGTTGCGCGCACGCAAGCTTGCCCGTTCAGCACGTTCGCGCTTGTGCCCGGGTTCGGCGCGTTGGCGTCGATGGTCCAACTGCCAACACTCCCTGCGAAGCCAAGTGGCGCTGTGATCACACTGAAAGCCGCGAGCGCGAAGAGAGCCGCTATGCCGCTGAGCGGCCGCCTCAGCGCCCGCCCAGATCGCGTCCTTGGATGTGTCCCATGTGCCATCGTGCTCGCCTCCCTGACCGCCGACCGAGGCGGAAGGATAATCGCATCCTTTGCCTGCAGTCAAGGATTCGCTCGGCTGCTACAAACTCTGGCTTCGCTACTCGGGTTGCGATACGCGTGCCCTGATTCGCGAGCGAACTCTCGATCCACCCGCGCCTATCGGTCGCTCGGTACTCGACCCGGCTGATTGAGTCTCGTCAACGATGTCCTGAGACATGACAAAACCGGAGCGAGAGGGATTCGAACCCTCGAAGCGAGTTACCCCGCTTACCGCATTTCCAGTGCGGCGCCCTCGACCAACTAGGCGATCGCTCCGCGCGCCATTGTAGGACCAGCCATTGCGACGTCCCCCACCCTGCGCCTGATCACGGCGCCACTTCAGTGTCAGCTTCCGCCGAACATCCGCAGATCGCGTCCTATACTCGAGCGCCGGAGAGGTGTCCGAGTGGTTGAAGGTGCCGCTCTCGAAAAGCGGTGTGGTTAATAGCCACCGCGGGTTCGAATCCCGCCCTCTCCGCCACGGTGACGTCCACAGCATTGGCGTCAAGTACGCGAGTGGTCGGCGCTTAGGCTGAGCGCCCTCGAGGCTGTCCCGGCGGGACGACGCCACTCATCCTGGGCCGGAAGCGGAAGTCGAGGATGTGGCGACGCAGCATCACCGCGACAACACCGACGACCAGGACGAACAGGAACGCGCCGAGTCCCATCCAGCCACCCGGGACGCGACCGATGAATCCGGCCGTCTCGAGTCCGGAGGCGCACGTCGCCGGGCTCAGGTAGCGTGCATACGCACCCCTGATGTAGTCCGAGCGGTACTCGGGGCTCGACATGATGCCGAGCGCGACGACCGCCTGCCAGGTCGCGTCGTGCTGCGGCGGCGCAAGATACGCCGCCTCTTCCGGCGATGTGTCGGGCCGGCGCATGAGATCGATCACGGCCTGCCGAACGAAGCTGTAGTCGTAGGGGCCCGCGTCGCTGTAGTACTCGGGCGTAGCGATGACGGCCGCGATCACGGCTTCGTCCGGTGTCTCAGAGGTGCTGCCGCCGCTCGACATCAGCGCGATACCCGCGGACAGCTCGGTCGCCGTCGGGTCGCGCAGCAACAAGTGGCGGTAGCCGAGGCGAACGACGACAGCGCGGTACGCGCCGGAGTGGACGATCGCTGACGCGAATGCTCGCCGGCCCGACGCCGTGTCCGCGAACCGCGCCTTCGCCCGTGCCAGCTCGGATGTGGAGGGCGAACGGCCCAGCAGGCCCTCGTAGACCGCGTTGATGAACGACGTCTGTTCGGCGCCGTGCGCGACGAAGTACTCGTCACTGCTGATCAGCGACGCAACGAGATCCTCCTCGTCGTGGCCCTTCCGAAACGAGAGCAGCCAGCGGTTGAGCTCGGCCTGCGTCGGCCCCCTGGGCAGGGTCGAGCACTGCGCGACGTCGAGCTGCGCGCACGTGCTGTGGAAGTACGCGCGGTAGAAGCCGTTGATCTCCTGCGAGTGGAACTCGGAGCTGGCCGCTATCGACTGCGCGAGGCCGAGGCGTGCGCTCTGGCTGCCGGCGTCGATCGCGCTGAGGATGGTGCCCTCGCTCGACAGCTCGGCCTCGGTCGGACGGCGGGAGAGCAGGTCTCTGTACAGGCGATCCACGAACGCATGCGCCGTTCCGCCGGCGCGCGCGAAGTACTCGCCCGAACCCGCGAGCTGCTCCACGAGGCCTTCGTACGTGATGGCGGTCTGCGTCGGGGAGGGCAGGCTGTTCAGGTAGCTGCTCTCCTCGTCGGTGGTCGGGTCGCGGCCGAGCAGCAGCACGAAGGCGCGGCGTATGCGGTCGCTGCGCGTCTCCCGGCTCAGCACCACGTCGTTGGCGATGTCCTGGCGCGCCGAGCTCGTCCCCTGCTGCAGCACGGACTCGGCGGACGCGATCTCCGTCGGGGTCGGGTCACGCTGGAGCACGTCGTCGAAGAGACGCACGATGAACGCGAGCTGGTTGCTGTTGGCGTTGGTGAAGTACGCCGACGACCCCAGGAGCTCCGACTCCACGGTCGTGCTGAGCACGCCCTGTGCGAGCTCATCCGAGTAGAGCGCGGTCTCGTCCGACGTCGGCAGCCGGCCGACCACCGTGTTGCACGTTGCACCTCCCTCCGGGCTCACGCCGCCGGCGGCGGTGGCGAGCGCCGCCGGGCTCCCCGCGCTGGTCGTTCCCAGGATCGCGCTCGAGATCGGTGCGGACGGAGGGGTCGCGCCCGGCGCCGGGGTGGCCGAGGGCGTCGGGGTCGAGGAGGTGCCCCCGCCCCCGGTCGGGTTTCCGCTGGACGGGGATGGGGGGACGGGCGGCGGGTTGTTGTCCGGTGGCGTCGGCGTGGGAGGAGGCGGAGTTGGATTTGGGGTCGGGGTCGGGGTCGGCACCGGCGTGGGAGTGGGTGTTGGCGTGGGGACCGGTGTGGGCGTGGGCGTCGGCGTTGGCGTGGGGGTCGGCGGCGGCGTCGGCGGTGGCGTCACCTCGAAAAGCGGTGTGTCCGCGTACGCGTTGCTGTCCATCAGGTGAAGGCCGTTCGTGTTGTCGACCATCTCGGCGCCCGGTTTGACCGGTCCCAGCGGTATGTCGCCGGGGACGGTCGCCGCGATGACGGCGCTGCATGTTCCGCCCACCGGGTCGATGACGGCGGCACTGTTGGTTGTTTGCCCGTCAGGCCAGTCGAGCTCCACCGTGAAGGTGTCGAGGGTCTCCCCGGCGGCGGTGATCGACGCCTCGCAGTCGACGTAGTCCCAGTTGTAGTCGTAGAACACAGGGCTCGAGTTCGGCCCGCTGGTCGGACTGGCCGGGTCGAGGGTGAGCTTGGGAGGGCTCTGGATTTGGGCACGCGCCACCGGCGACGACCACAGGCCGCCGAGGACAGCCGTCAGCAAAGCCCCGCCCGCAAAAGCCCTTCGCATCGCCCCCACTCTACCGGAACGTCCCGAATGCCTCACTCGTGAAAATGGCCCCGAAATGGGCACGCGGCCGTCTCGAAGCGGCCGCGCGACCGTAGCCGGCGGCGGCCACGGGCCGCTGATACAGTCAATTTCAATGCCCCTCTCCATAGGTGACCTTCGATGATTCGCGGGGGCGGTGGCCGCGGCGGCGGGCGCGGACACTGGTCCAGGATCGGCGGAGCCACCACGTCCGAGGAAAAGCCTAGCGGACGCGTCCCCCGGCGTCACCTCGTGCGTGACGTCGCACGGCTGTTTCGGCCATACCGCCTGGAGGTGGTGGCGGTCGGCGGCTTGGTGCTGTTCACCTCCGGGCTCGGCGTCGCCAACCCGCTCCTGATCAAGGTCGTCTTCGACACCGCGCTCTTCCCCCGCACCGGTTTCCCCGACCTGCCCCGGCTGTACGTCCTGGTCGGGATCATGGTGTCGATCCCGATCATCTCCGGCGCGGTCGGCATCGCGCAGACGTACCTCACCAACCGCGTGGGCCAGCGCGTCATGGAGGACCTGCGCAACCGCCTGTACGGGCACCTGCAGGGCATGTCGCTGCGGTTCTTCACGGGCACGCGCACCGGTGAGATCCAGTCGCGGCTCACCAACGACGTCGGGGGCATCCAGAGCGTCGTCACCGACACCGCAACCTCGCTCCTCTCCAACGTGGTGATCCTGCTCAGCTCGCTGGTGGCCATGATCGTTCTGTCCTGGCAGCTGACGGCGCTCTCACTGGCGATGATGCCGGTCTTCCTGCTGCTCACCTACCGCGCGGGGCGCACGCGCCGTCGGGTCACCGCGCAGGCGCAGGAGTCGAAGGCGGAGATGACCGCGATCACCGAGGAGACGCTGTCCGTCTCAGGCATCCTGCTCAGCAAGGTCTTCGGACGGCGCAACGAGGAGCTCCGTCGGTTCAGCCAGGAGAACAAGCGGCTGGCCAACCTCGCAATCCGTCAGGAAATGGTGGGACGCACGCTCTTCGCCGTCATCGGAGCGTTCTTCAGCAGCGCGCCCGCCCTGGTGTACCTCGTGGCGGGCATCGTGCTCTCGCACGGACGCCTCAGCGGCATCACGCCGGGGACCATCGTCGCGTTCACGACGCTGCAGAGCCGGCTCTTCTTCCCCATCGGCAGCATGCTCTCGGTGTCCATCGAGATCCAGGCGTCACTCGCGCTGTTCGAACGCATCTTCGACTACCTGCGGATGCCGCACGACATCGTGGATTCACCCAACGCCGTCGCGCTGGATCCGTCGCGAGTGCGGGGCGACGTGCGGCTCGACCACGTGTACTTCCGCTATGACCAAGCATCGTTCGGGCCGTTCACGACCGACGAGCCGCCGGCACCAGCGGATGCCGACGGCGACGGCGCCGCCGCGCGCCGGCGCTGGGCCCTGGAGGACGTCGACTTCGAGGTGCGGTCCGGTCAGCTCGCCGCGATCGTCGGCCCCAGCGGCGCGGGCAAGACCACCATCTCGTATCTGATCCCGCGGCTCTACGACCCGACCCGGGGCCGCGTGCTTCTCGACGACCTCGACATCCGCGACATCACCGGCGAGTCGCTCGCGGACGCGATCGGGATGGTGACGCAGGAGACATATCTGTTCCATGCGTCGGTGCGCCGCAACCTCCTGTACGCGAAGCCCGATGCCACCGACGCGGAGCTCGAGGCAGCCGCCAGAGCGGCGTTCATCCACGATCGCATCACGCAGCTGTCCGACGGCTACGACACCGTCGTCGGAGAGCGCGGCTACCGAATGTCGGGCGGCGAGAAGCAGCGCCTCGCGATCGCCCGCGTGGTGCTCAAGTCGCCTCGCGTGCTGATCCTCGACGAGGCCACCTCAGCTCTGGACACGACCAGCGAGCGACTCGTGCAGGCGGCCTTGCAGCCGCTCATGGCGGGACGAACGACGATCGCGATCGCCCACCGGCTGTCCACGATCCTCGCCGCCAACGTCATCTTCGTCATCGACAAGGGCAGGCTGGTCGAGCAGGGCACGCACGAGGAGTTGCTGCGCCTCGGCGGGCTCTACGCCACGCTGTACCAGGAGCAGTTCCACGGCGGTCAGGTGGAGGCGGAGTGCGAGGACGGCTTCGTGCTCAGCACCGGCGAGGTGGTCGCCGCCGGAGACAGAGCGCGCTGATTACGGCGGGGCAGGGACGCCCGGCGAGCGGGGTCCACGGAGTCGCTCGAAGAAGTCGCTCAGCAACGCCCCGCATTCCTCGGTGAGCACACCCTCGACAACCTCCACGCGATGATTGCCCGCTCCGCGCTGCAGCACGTCGTACGCGCTGCCATCCGCGCCCTTCTTGGGGTCGCGCGCCCCGTAGACACACCGCTCGATCCGCGCCTGGAGCATCGCCCCGGCGCACATCGGGCAGGGCTCGAGCGTGCAAACGAGCGTGACCCCTTCCAGGCGCCATCCGCCCACCACACGCGCGGCGGCTCGCAGGGCCAGCATCTCCGCATGTGACGTCGAGTCGCCGTTGCGCTCCATCCGGTTGGACGCCGCCGCGATGACCACGCCGCCGCGCACCGCGACAGCCCCGACGGGCACCTCGCCGCGCGAACCCGCTCCGCGCGCGAGACGCAGCGCGCGGCGCATCAGCGCGGCGTCGTCGATCTCGCTCAGTGCGCCGCGGCAGCCATCGGGAGCGGCACTCGAAGATCCGGCCGCTCCACCACCTGCATCGTGTCGTCGATGAAGCGCACGCGCTCGAACGTGATGCAGTTGACCGGGCAGTGGTCCTCGCAGATGCGGCAGTTCGTGCAGCGGTCGTAGTTGATGTAGATCTCGCCCTCGACGCCGCCGCCCTCCGGGTCGCCGACCGCCGTCTTGCACACCAGGTTCTCGCCCCCTGACGAGCGCTCGCGGTCTTCGCCGAACACCACCACATCGATGGCCTTCTCGGGACACACGTCGTCGCACGCGCCGCAGAGCACGCACACGGACTCGTCGTAGTGGTGCACCGAGTCGCACTGGAAGCAGCGGATCGCCTGCACGATGGCCTCGCGGTCGCTCCAGGGCTGCTCCACCTCGGTCATGTCGTAGCGCTTTGCCGCCTCGAGGATCCCGGGCTCCGTGCGAGCGAACGTTTCCGACTGCCGGTGGTCGTCGGTGCGCTCCACCACCGTCTGGTAGACACGGGAGGTCTGGCCTTCCATCTGCTCACCGAGGAACTCGCGGATCGCCCGAGCCACCCGGTGGCCCCAACCCATGGCGTCGACGATGAACGACGGTCCCTGTACACAGTCGCCGCCGCAGAACAGCTTCGGCACCGAGGTGTGCCCGCCGCGGTCGGCCGCGATGAGCCCGCGCTGCGTCACCGGCACGCTCTCGTCGGGCCGCTCCATGATCTGACCGGACGCGAAGATGACGTAGTCGGCGCCGACCGTCCAGCGCGGCGCGTCCCCCACCTCCTTCACCGACGAGAAGATGAGCTTGCCCGTCAACTCGTCGAACGCCAGGTCATGGAGTGGCGCGAAGGAGACGGAGCTCACGTTGCCGCGGTTGTCCGCGTGCACCTCCTTCACGATGACGCCGTCCTTGATGCGCAGCCCGATCTCGCGCGCCTCGTGCAGCTCGTTGCCGAACGCGGGCAGGCGGTCCTCCGGCTCGATGGCCACCATCCACACCTCGCGCGCGCCCAGCTTGATCGACGTCTGGCAGGCATCCGTTGCCACGGCGCCGCCGCCCACCACCACGACGCGGCCGCCCACCGGGAACGACTCGGGGATGGTGTCGTACGAGACCGTGCGCAGGAAGCTCATCGCGTCCGTCACCTGGGGAAGGTCCGATCCCGGGATGGGCAGGATGCGGCCCTTCATCATGCCGATGCTCACGAACACGGCGTCGTACTCGGCGAGCAGGTCCTCGACCCTGACGTCGGCAGGCCCCGAGCCGATGTTGCTGTTGAGGCGGACTTCGATCCCGGTGGCCAGGATCATGTCGATCTCCCACTGCAGCTGGCGGTGGTCGAAGCGGAACGGCGGGATCGACGTGGTGAGCAGTCCGCCCACCTTGGCCTCGCGCTCGTAGACGACCACCTCGTATCCCTGCACGCGCAGGTCGAGCGCGCACTGCAGCCCCGCGGGGCCGCCGCCCACGATGGCCACGCGCCTGCCCTTGGCGGGTGCAATCCGGTATTCGATCCAGAGCCCCTGCTTGAAGGCGAAGTCGGTCGAGAAGCGCTTGATCGAGCGGATCGTCACCGGGTCCTCGCCGGCATCCCAGCCACGCTTGCAGTCGGTCTCGCAGGGATGGTTGCAGAGCCGGCCGAGCATGCTCGGGAACGCATTGGTCTCATGGATCACGCTCCACGAGTCGACGTAGCGTCCCTGGCTGACGTAGTCGATGTAAGTGGCGATGTCCTGCTTGATGGGGCAGTTGCGCTGGCACGGGGTGATCGGGACGTTGAAGCCGAGGTCGCGGTGCCCGCGCATGATCTTCATCGGCGCCTTGTCCACGACGTTCTTGCCGATCGCGGCAAGAATCTGCGCGGTGCTCACGATGCCCGCGGGCCGGCTGGTCCTCGAGAAGATCCCGCCCTCCAGCGCTGTGACGACCACCGCGTCGGTGGCGTGTGCCAGCAACTCTGCGGCACCCCGCTCCACGCGCTCGCCCAGGTCGAGCCGCGGTGCCGGGCGCATCACGTCCCGAACGCGGGTCGTCTCCAGCGAGCCGAAGGCCGGAATGACCGCCTCGAGCCCGACCGCGCCCACGATGTCATCGTCACGCCAGACGGCGAGTGGGACGGGATGCTGGGCGCGCAGGGAATCGAGGACGTCGGTGAGGACGTCGTCAGGGTCGCACTCGGCGCCGAACGGGACCGCCAGGGCGGCGAGCTCGGTCACGCCCGCACCAGCCTGGACGCGTGCGCTGCGATCTCCGTCGGCGTCAGCATGCCGACCGCCGTTTCGTCCTCGTGCATCACGATCGCCAGGTCGCGCACCTGGCTGGTCATGACCGACACCGCCTCACTCAACCGCTGACGCTCGTCCACGAGCAGCGGCGGCGTACGGATGATGTCCCTGGCGAGGACCTCGGTGACGGTCGGCCGCATCGCGAAGTCACTCCCGGCGATCATGACATCGCCCGCGACGAGCCGCTCGACGATGTCCTCCTGACGCACGAACCCGACCGGCCGACGGTCGAGCAGCACGATGATCTCGGTGAGGCGGTTGTCGGCGAGGAGCTTGGCTACCGCGTCGATCGGCGTGCTGGGCAGGCAGAACACCACCTCGTCGCGCATGACGTTCATCACCGCGGGGTCTGCGGCGTCCGGCGCGAGCGTGTCGGGATCGATCGAGTGCGCGAGGGAGGTGTCAGTCATGACCGGCCAGTCCGCCTCGCCGCTGCGGGCGCATCGCTTTCGAGTATACCGGCGGGGATCGGAGGGTCTATTCGGCCCGGGCGGGCTGTCCTGCCTCTTCGTCGGTCATCTGCTGTCGCAGCCGGAGCAACACGTCCTGCCAGCTGTCGGCAGGTCCATCCACCTCCGCCCCTGCGGGAGACCGACGAATCCGCGCACGCGTCCGGTCGATCTCGCGGTCGCGGCGCTTCTCCTGCGTGGCGCGAGCCGACGCGATCGCCTCCTTGACGCGCTCGGAGGCCTCGGAGACGGCGTCGAGCGTGGTTGCGGAGCGCAGCTCGCGGTTGAGCCGCGCAGCCGTGTCCTGGGTGAGGTTCACCTCTGAGTCGCGAAGCAGGTCCGTCGCCCGCCGCCGCGCCGCGTCGACGGCGCGCTGCGCCCGCTGAGCCTGGGCCTTGTGCCGGCTCTGCTCCTCGTACAGCTGCTGGCCGTTCTGGATGAGTTCCGGATACCGCCACGCCTGGCTGAACTTTCCGGCGCTGATGAGCTTGGTCACGCCCTCGACGGAGCCGCTCAGCTCCTGGCGAGGCTCGCCCTCCAGGCTGCCGATGAGGTCTGCGAGGATCGGCTGAGCCTGCGAATAGGCACGGCGCACCCAGGCAGGCAGGTGGTGATGGCTCGGCTCCGGCACAGGAGCGGGCGTGCCGGCTCGCGGCGCGCCGCGCGGGCGCACGATCTGCGGAAACGCCGACTGCGTACGGGCTGTCGGCGATGGTGCTCGAGTGGCGGTCATAGAGATCTGGCCGTCGTGGCGCCTCCGGATGGTACCCGAGCTTTTGTCCGCTCCGGTGACAGCGCGTCATCGCACCGTTCGCGCCCATGCCCGCGCGCCGCGTTCATCATGAGATGAGATGCCCGACCCGACCGGTTCCACCACCGCGCCCCCCCAGCTCACCGAGGAAGAGGTCACCGTCCTTCGCGAGGCGGGGCGCGCGTGGGCAGGGGTCTCGGGCTCGGACGGCAGTCTGGACGTCGCGCCGGACCTGGACGTCGTGCAGGAGCGCGGCCGGCCCGGCTCCCGGTACGTCCGTGTCTACAGCTCCAAACGCACCGGATTCGAGAAGGTGGGGCCGGGCTGGATCCAGGCGACCAGGAGGGCGATAGCCCCGACGACGGAATTCGGACGCGTGCGCCAGAGGGTGCGCGAGTTCCTCATCGGCCAGCCGCTGGCGACGCGCCAGCTCGCCCACGAGCGGCTCACCAAGGTCAAGGCGCTCGCCGTCCTCTCGTCCGACGCGCTCTCGTCGGTGGCGTACGCGACGGAGCAGATCCTGTACGTGTTCGCGGTCGGCGGCGTCACCGCGATCGCCGCGGCCCAGCACGTCGACCTGTGGATCATGACGGTGATCGCCTTCCTGCTCTTCGCCGTCGTGCTGAGCTACCGCCAGACCATCAAGGCGTACCCGAAAGGTGGCGGCTCCTACATCGTCGCCAAGGACAACCTGGGACCCCTGGCCGGGCTCGTGGCGGCGTCGGCGCTGATGACGGACTACGTGCTCACCGTCGCGGTGTCGGTCTCGAGCGGCGTCTCGTACATCGACGGGCCCTTCCCCTCGCTCACCAAGTACACGGTGCCGCTGTGCGTGGCGGCGATCGTGCTGATCGGCGTCGGCAACCTGCGCGGCATCCGCGAGTCCGGCTCGATCTTCGCGGCTCCCACGTACCTCTTCATCGGGTCGATCACGGTGATGATCGGCGTCGTCTTCTTCAAGCTGCTGTCGGGCGCGTGCAACGGCGGCGCCTGCGCGCACGCCGCCGGTCCGACGTATCCCCCACCGGTGACCGCGGCGGTGCCGATGCTGTCGATGTTCCTCATCCTGCAGGCGTTCGCGTCGGGAAGCAGCGCGCTCACCGGCGTCGAGGCGATCAGCGACGGCGTGCCCGCCTTCAAGCCGCCCGAGTGGAAGAACGCCCGCCGAACGCTCGTGCTCATGGGATCGCTGCTCGGCTTCATGTTCGTGAGCATCACGGCCATCACGCACATCGTCGGCATCGGAGTGGACGACCCGACCAACCCCCACTACCAGGTGCTGCTCGGAAAGATCGCCAAGGTGGCGTTCGGCGCCGGCTCGCCGGGGTATTTCCTGGTGAGCTTCTCGACGTTCCTGATCCTCATCCTGGCCGCGAACACGGCGTTCTCGGACTTTCCGAGGCTGTTCTTCTTCCTCTCCCGCGACGACTACGCGCCGCACCAGTTCAAGCGCCTCGGCGAGCGGCTCGCGTTCAGCAACGGCATCGTGGTGCTGGGCAGCCTGGCGGTCGTCCTCGTGGTCGTCTTCGGCGGCGACGTCTCGCGGCTCATCCCCCTCTACGCGATTGGCGTCTTCCTGGCGTTCACGATGTCGCAGGCCGGCATGGTCGTGCGCTGGCTGCGCCGGCGCGAGCCCGGATGGCGACTGGCGCTGCCGTTCAACTTCGTCGGGATGTGCATGACCGCGGTCGTGTTCATCGTGTTCGCGTCGGTGAAGTTCCGCGAGGGTGCGTTCGTCGTCCTGCTCATCATCCCGCTCTTCGTCGCCGCGTTCCTGGCGATCCACCGGCACTACGCGGACGTGAGCAGCCAGCTCGCCACCGAGATCCCCATCTCACCGGGGTTGGTGCGCCCCCTCTGTATCGTCCCCATCGCCGACCTGAACAACGTCGCGCTGCAGAGCCTGGCGTTCGCACGCACCGTCTCCGAGCGGGTGATCGCGGTGCACATCTGCGACGACGAGAACCACATCGCGAAGCTGCGCGCGATGTGGGAGATCTGGGGCGGTCACGTCCCGCTCGAGATCATCGAGTCGCCGTACCGCAGCTTCCTGCGCCCGCTGCTCTCCTACATCGACGAGATCGACAAACAGCGCGGCGACGACACCCTGGTGATCGTGCTTCCCGAGCTGGTGAGCACGCGCTGGTGGCACCAGCTGCTCCACAACCAGAGCGCCCTCCGCCTCAAGGCGGCGCTGCTGTTCCGGCCTGGTACGGTGGTGATCAACGTCCCGTATCACCTGCAGCGCGACCGGCGCCACCGCATGGGGAGGCCCTCTCCCGGAGAGGATCTCGACGCGATCTAGTCTGCCGAGGTCGCGGCGGCCTCAGCGCGCTTGCGCGCTGACACGGAACGTCGCGCCGCGCGAGCCCTCGACGGCCGCGCCGGAAGCTCGACGATCGTCTCCGGGTTCGCTCGCAGTCGCGCGGCGCGAACGAGCTCTGCGAGCCCCTTCTCCATGCACCTGCCGAACGAGTCCACGTCCGGCATGCCGTGCGCGTCGGTGAGATACCCGAAGTTGAGCCAGCCGAGGTAGCTGAAGATGGCCACGGACACCAGCTGCCCCTCGTAGAGGAACGCGATGGGAAACGCCTCCACGAGCTTCGCGCCCCTGCAGTAGAGGGGGATCTGCGGGCCCGGGACGTTCGTGACCACGAGGTTGAAGCCGATGGACCGCAGCGATTGCCGAGCCACCATCGCGTGCAGCGTCGATGGCGCGAACCCGGCGAGGTTGAGGAGGAAATCCGCACCCACCGCCTGCTTGCGTGCCTTCAGCCGGTCGACCACGCTGCGCACGCGAAGCATCCGCAGCTCGGGGTCCACCTCGTCGATGGGCAGGCGAACCAGGAGCATCGCCAGCCTGTTGCCGAGAGCTGTGCGCTCGGACTGGTCGCGGATGCTCACCGGGCAGAGCGCTTGCAGCGCCTCGCTCGGATCGTCGGGGTCGACGTCGTGGCGGAGGAGGTAGTGCCGCAGGCCTCCGGCCACCGTGGCGAGCACGGCGTCGTTGATCGTGCCACCGAACGCGTTCTTCACCACGCGGAAGTCCTCGAGCGGGAAGCGGCTGAACGAGTACGCGCGTGTCGTCCCCGTCCTGCCGTTGATGATCGACTTGGGCACGCGCATGGTCTCCGCCATCGCCACCACGCCGCTGGCGGTATCGCGCAGCGCCGCGCCGAGGCGACCCGGCTGGCTCGCGATCGCGCGGGCGGCGCTGAACACCCGGCCGGGACGGCCGAGCCGCTGCCTGAGCGAGTTGATCAGCAGGTCACGTGCGGTGGGCGCCTCCCGCGGCTGCCACGTCGACTCCGCCAGCGGCGCCGTCGGGTCGCGCTCGGTGTCGAGCAGCATGGTCATGAGCTCGAGGTTGCTGATGCCGTCCACCATCGCGTGATGCGTCTTGGTCACGAGGGCCCACCGCCCATCGCGGAGCCCTTCGAGGATGTACAGCTCCCAGAGCGGGCGGCGCCGGTCGAGCGGCCGTGAGAAGACGCGCGCCACGAACTGCTTGAGCTGGCGATCCCCACCCGGCCTGGGCAGCGCCGCGTGGAGCACATGGTTGTGGATGTCGAAATCCGGATCGTCGATCCACACCGGGGTGTCCAGGCTGAGGGGCACGAAGGCGACCCGCTGCCGGTACCGAGGCATGAGGTCGAGGCGCGGCTCGATGGCGTTCGCGATGCCTTCGTACAGCGCCTCACCCGTTCCCAGGGGGCTCGGTTCGAAGACCGCGATCCCGCCGATGTGCATGTGTGTGTTGCGCGTCTCGAGGTGGAGGAACGATGCGTCGAGGGAGCTGAGCTTCTGAGCGCCGACCATGCGACGAACTCTACGCCGTGGCCCCGCGCCGGGGCGCCGGCTTCAGACCCAGGTACGAGGACGGGCAGATGTCCACCAGAACACACTTAGGGCAGCGGGGGCGCTGCGACAGGCACACGCGCCTGCCGTGGAGGATCAGACGCAGGCTGAGCGCGGTCCACTCCTCCTCCGGCACCAGCCTGCACACGTCGGTCTCCACCTTGACCGGGTCGGTCGCGGAGGTGAGCTTCAGGCGACGAGCCAGCCGCCCCACGTGGGTGTCCACCGGGAAGCCCGGGACGCCGAAGGCCACGCCCAGCACGACGTTGGCCGTCTTGCGTCCCACTCCGCGAAGCTGCACCAGCTCCTCCATCGTGCTCGGCACCTCGCCGCCGTGGTTGCGCACCAGGTCCTGTGACATCTCGCGGATCGCGCGAGCCTTGGTGCGGAAGAAGCCGGTCGGCTTGACCAGCTCCTCGACATCGTCCTGCGACGACCCGGCCATGCCGGCGGCGGTTGGGAATCGCGCGAACAGCGCCGGCGTGGTGAGATTGACGCGCACGTCGGTGGTCTGAGCGCTGAGGATCGTGGCCACCAGAAGCTCGTACGGGTTGCGGTGGTCCAGCGCCGTGTCGGCGTCCGGGTACTCGAGCTTCAACCGCGCCACCACCTCGAGAGCTCGAGCCTTCGCGCCTGCGGGGACGCGCCGCGTGGTGCCCCTCGGCTTTGCGCCGGGTTTCCGGCCGATCGCCATCACCCCTCGCGGCCGGGCACGCCCCGCACGGGAAGCCGGCGCAGGTTGTCGTCGAACCGCTCGATGACCAACCCCGCGACCGCCCAGAGCGGCGCGTAGTCGAGGCGCACCGCTCCCTTCGCGACGGCGAACCGGCTGCGCCCGGTGTAATCCCAGGGGATCACCCCGACGGCGCGCCGGATCGACGTGCCCGTGGCGGCCTCGCACGTCATGATGCCGGCCGCGTACGCGGCGCCACGTTGCCAGGCGGGACGCGCACGCAGCCCGTCGTGCAGTGGCTCGTACAGGTACGCGAGGAGCCCGTAGATGGGGAGCATCCACAGGTAGCTGTGACCGCGCAACCGCCAGTCGCGCGAGGTGCCGTTGGCGACCCCCTGCACCGCCGTGAAGACGACCTCGGCACTCCAGCCCAGCACGCCGTACACCGCGGCGCGCTGCAGACGCGTCAGCGGGCGGCGCTCCAGCGACGGCATGACCGCGCATGGTACGAAGAACGGGCCTGCAAGGCCCTCAGGCGTCAGCCGCTGCCGTCGACGAGCGACACCGTGTCGTCGGCGAAGTTGGCCACGTAGGCGGTGTCGCTCGCGCCGTCGAATGCCACTCCGATTGGCGTGTGGCCCACGGCGATTCGCCTCGGGACCTGACCACAGCCGGCTTGGTTTGTCGCGTTGCAGAACGCACCCTGAAGCACCGAAATCGTCGCGTCGTTGACGTCAGCGACATACAGCGCGTGGCTCGTTTTGTCGAGGGCTACAGTGTATGGCGCACGACCAGTGCTCATGACGTGCGGTGTCTGGCCACATCCCGACGTGACCGCGCCGTTGCACGTGCTGGTATCAATCACCGACAAGCTGCCTGGCGCGTCGCCGTTGGCGTTGTTGGCGACGTACACGGTGTGATCCGACTCGTCGACGGCCACTCCAACCGGCAGGTCGCCGACCGTCACCGTCGCATGCGAGCCATAGCAACCCGAGGTGTCGGCGGCGTCACACGTGGCACCGTTGATGACCGAGACGGTACTGGCCCCAGTGTTGGTCACGTACACGGTGTTGGTCGATTCATCGACGGCGACCTGTCCGTTGCCTCCTCCGTTGCCGCCGCCAACCTTCGCCCGGCTGCCTGCTTGGTGGCACCCGGTTCGCACCGTCGCGTTGCACCGCGCACCGTTGAACACGAGCAGCAATCCTGCTGCCTGGGGCACGAAAACGCGGACGTAGAGGGTGTCCGTCGCTGAATCAACTGCGAGAGCGAGGGGCACTCCCTTGGCGATCGGCAGCGTTGCCGGCGAGGCGCACCCGGAAGTCGTCGCCGCGTTGCAGATGCTCGCGTCGATGACTGAGACGCTTCCGCCGCCAGGGCCGGACACGCCCGCGTTGGCCACATACACGGTGTGAGTGGCCTCGTCGATGGCGACGGCCATTGGATTGGCGCCCACAGGCACATTCCGCACCGCAGCGCAGCCTGAGCGATCCTCCGCGTTGCACGCATGGGTGTCGAGCATCGAGACCTGCGTGCCGGTGCCTACATTGCTCGCGTCCGCGACATAGGCCGTGTGGACGGTACGATCGATCGCGACACTGAAGGGCCCCGCGCCGACGGCAGCGGTCGTCGCCGGCCTGCGGCAACCAGCCCTCGAGTCTGCGTCGCAGCGCGACGCGTCGATCACCGACACGTCGTTGTCTGTGAAGTTCGACGTGTAGAGCGTGTGCGTGGCTTCGTCGAGGCCCATGAACTGCGGGTTCTCCCCAGCCTGGAGGGCCGGTGGGGACAGTGAATTGCAGGCGGCAAGGTGGCGGCCGCTGCAGGCGTCCGAGTCGATCACGGCGACGAGATCCTGGTCCAGCAGGGCCACGTACACCGTTTCCGCCGAGCGATCCACCGAGATCCAGCCGGGGCTCGTGAACAGCCCGAGCGTGATGGTGCCGGTTGTCGCCGCGGCGCAACCCGACAGGTTCGCTGCATCACAAGTGCGCCCGTCGATCACCGAAACGGACCCGTTGTTGTTGGCGTCACCCAGGTGGTTCGCCGTGTAGATCGTGTTGGTCGACTGGTCCACCCTCACCGAGAACGGGCTCAGGCCCACGGTCAGGGATCCGAGGGCAGCGCACCCTGAGAGGTTGGTGGCATTGCAGGAATCCGAATCGAAGGCGGTCACGGTCTGGCCGTCGTTGGGGGAGCCGTTGACGCCGTTGGGGTCGTCGATGGCTGCGTACACGGTATGGGTGGTCTGGTTGACGTCGACGTCGAAGGGTCCGGGGCCCACCGCCACCGTCGGGGGTTTGAGACCGGCGCAGCCCGCCAGGCTCGTGGCGTTGCACGCGGCGCTGTCGATCATCGAGACCGTGGTGTCGGAGTTGTTCGCCACGTAGACGGTGTGATTGCGCTGGTCCACGGCGATTCCTGCGGGCGCGTTCCCCACCGGCACGGCCGGCGGCGTCTGGTTGCACCCCGAGACGTCGGCCGCATTGCAGGTCGCGCCGTCGATCACCGACACCGTGTTGTCCGCGACGTTGGTCACGTAGATCGTGTCGGTCGCCTCGTCGACTGCCGCCGTCGCCGGAACCTGACCGACTGTCACGACCGGCCAGGAGGTCCCGCACGCCGAGACGTCGGACGCCCGGCAGCGCCGGCCATCGATGACCGACACGGTGTTGCCCAGGGCGGAGGTGCCGCCGTTGGCGACGTAGATGGTGTCGGTCTTCTCGTTCACCACCATGCCGTTCGGTCCGACACCCACTGGGGTCGTGACCGTGCTCGCAGGGTGCGCAAGCGGCGCCGATGTGTGCGCCCGGATCGCCGCGAGCCTACCGAGGCTTCTCTGTGCGATAGCCGCACCGGGCAACGCTCGGGCTGCAACCACCTGTGTCCCCAGCGCTCCCGGCAGTGCGAGGAGCGCGACCACCGCCATGCCGCCGCGCAGAAGCCGACGTCGACCTCCGTTCCGACTCTCCGTACAAGCTACGGATTCCCTGTCCATGCCCCGTCCTCCAAGCATCGAGCGGACCAGCATTGTGTCACGCGCGACTCCGACGCGTGGGGCTCCCTCAGCCGGCGGGCCTCGCGGCCGGCGCGCACGGGTAGAATCCCGGCCTCACCGTATTTGCGAGAGGAGAGCGACGTGCGAGCCAAGATCACTGTCGTCGGCGCCGGCAATGTGGGGGCAACGCTGGCGCAGCGCGTCGCCGAGCGCGACTACGCGGACGTCGTCGTCGTGGACATCGTCGAGGGGCTCCCGCAGGGGAAGGCGCTCGACATGCTCGAGGCAGGGCCCATCGTCGGCTACGACTCGCTCGTCACCGGCAGCAACGGTTACGCCGAGACGGCAGGCTCGCAGATCGTCGTGATCACGAGCGGCCTGCCACGCAAGCCGGGAATGTCCCGAGACGACCTCGTGATGTCGAACGCCAAGATCGTCGCAGCGGTGACCAGCGAGGTCGCGTCGCATTCCCCGGGCTGCATTCTCATCGTGGTCAGCAACCCGGTCGACGGCATGGCACAGCTCGCGATGGCGGTGAGTGGCTTTCCGCGCGAGCGGGTCATCGGTATGGGCGGGGTGCTCGACACCGCGCGATTTCGCACGTTCATCGCGCAGGAGCTGTCCGCCTCTGTCCGAGACGTCCACGCGTATGTCCTGGGCGGGCACGGCGACAGCATGGTGCCGCTCACCCGTCTCAGCACCGTCGCGGGCGTGGGTGTCGAGGACCTCATCGAGCACGGCCGCCTCGAGGCGATCGTGCAGCGTGCACGCGACGGCGGCGCCGAGATCGTCAACCTGCTGAAGTCCGGCAGCGCCTACTACGCGCCCAGCGCCGCTGTGGCCCAGATGGTCGACGCGATCCTGCTGGACACCCGGCAGGTGCTTCCCTGCACGGTGTTTCTCGAGGGCGAGTACGGCGTCGACCGCCTGTTCACGGGGGTTCCCTGCCGGCTCGGAGCGGGTGGGTTGATCGAGGTGATCGACGTGGAACTTCGCAACGACGAGCGCGCGGCGCTGCACCGCTCCGCGGACGCCGTGCGTCAGATCGTCGAGGTCATGCAGGCACGCCGTGACGAGATCGCACCAGACCTTCCCTCGCTGACGTAGCCGCCTGTTCGCTACGCACGGCGTCGGCCGAGGATGTCGACGCGGTCGCCAGCAGCGACGCGCTGCAATCGCTCCGCTGTCAGCTCGTGCAGCGACTCCACGATCGCGTCGGCCTCGGCGAGTTGGGACGGATCGATCGCGTGGGTCATCAGCGCGACGCAGGCCATGTGCGCCGCCTTGGCTGAGCGCACCCCGACCGGCGAGTCCTCGATTGCCACGCACTCCTCGGGCGCGGCGCCGAGCACGCGCGCCGCGCTGAGGTACACGTCAGGCGCCGGCTTGCCGCGCTTCTCGTCGTCGGCGGTAAGGAGCGCGTCCACCTTGTCGATCAGGTTCAGGCGTTCCACGACGGCGTCGATGAGCCGGCGGCTCGAGGACGAAGCGATCGCCACTCTCATCCCGGACGATCTGGCGGCGTCGATCGCCTCCACTGCGCCCGGCGTGGAGATCCCTTGCGCGCGCACGTGCGCAGCGACCTGATCCACGATCGCCTTCGCGACCGCCTGCGGTCTGACGCCGTCCCACGGCCGTGAGCGGTACCAGTGGTCGACGACCTCGCCGATGCGCATCCCCCAGGTCTCCAGCAGCTGCTCCTCGGTGAGCTCGACGCCGACCCGCGAGAACACCTCGCGCTCGACGCGCCGCCACACGGGTTCGGTGTCGATGAGCACTCCGTCCATGTCGAAGACGCAGGCGCGTATCACGGCTCCAACGCCTTGGGAGTCGACACCTCCACGCCACTGTGGTCCTCGTCGTCGGGAAGCTTCGGCGCTGCGATGGTGGGCCGCTCGGGCTGCGGCTTCTCGTAGTGCATGCCGAAGATCGGACCCACCACGACGAGCATCCGCAGGAACGCCTTGCGCGTCTCGGAATCGCCCCAGGCGGGAGTGCGCGAGTACCAGTAGAAGACGAGGAATGCGCTCAGGAGTCCGACGAAGACGACGCTGAGGGCGATGATGGTCGCCACATTCGACCGCCTGGTGGTTCAGCCGCGCGCGTCAGGAGCGGCGCGGCCCCCGCGAACGAACAGCTTCCGGCCGATCCACCGCACCGGGTCCCAGTGTTTGTCCGCGACCCGCTCCTTCAGCGGGATGATCGCGTTGTCGGTGATGTGGATGTGCTCGGGGCACACCTCGGTGCAGCACTTGGTGATGTTGCAGTAGCCGAGACCGCCCTCGTCGCGCGTCTGATCGCGCCGATCCAGCGTGTCCTTCGGGTGCATCTCGAGGAACGCCGTGCGCACGAAGTAGCGCGGGCCGTAGAAGCGGTCTCCGAGCCGGTGCGTGCGCATGATGTGGCAGACGTCCTGGCAGAGGAAGCACTCGATGCAGCGGCGGTATTCGTACAGCCGGTCGATGTCCACCTGCTGGATGCGCCACGGCGTCCCGTCGTCGGGCGCCGGTGTGAAGGGCGGGATCTCCCGGTTGACCTCGTAGTTGCGCGAGACGTCCGTTACCAGGTCCTTGATGAGCGGGAACGTCCTCATCGGATGGACCGTGATCGGACCTTCGGGAAGCTCGTCGAGGCGCGTCTTGCACATGAGCACGGGACGCCCGTTGACCTCGGCGCTGCAGGATCCGCATTTCGCCGCCTTGCAGTTCCAGCGGCACGCGAGGTCGGTGTCGAGGTTGTGCTGAATGTAGTGGATCGCGTCCAGCACCACCATGCCCGTGACGCCGGGGACCTCGTACGACTCCTCGTGGGCGTCGCCCTTGGGCGTTCCCTTGAGGACGCGAAACGTGTGTACCTCGCCGGTGAGGCCACTCTCCGTAATGGCCGACGTCGCCGCAACCCCGTCGGTGCTTGCGACTGTCATGAGTGCACTTCCGTTGCAATTGTTGCGTCAGCGACTGTGAGGTACCCCTTTGGCAACTTCCCCTCGTCGTAGAAGCGAGACCGCGCCAGGAGTGGACGGAGCCGTTCGGGCAGCGGGTCGAGCGGCACACGGTCGATCGTCATGGCGTCCCCGTCGCGTCGAGCCACGAAGTTGACAACACCCAGCTCGACGCTCTGATCGAGATGATCGAACCGCCACTGTGAGCCGCGGCTCTCGCGCCGCTCGATCGCGCTGCGCACGATCGCCTCGGACAGCACGAGCATGTTCTGCACGTCGCGCACCGTGTGCCAGCCCGGGTTCAGGGTGCGCCCTCCGCTCACTCGCACCCGCCGCACACGCTGCCGGAGCTCCTGGATCCGGCCCAGGGCGCGGCGGAGCGACTCGTCCGAGCGCCCGATCCCGGCGTCGTCCTGCATCGCCAGCTGCAGCTCCTCGTACAGCTTGTACGGGTTCTCGCCAGGCTTGGCCCCATCTTGTGAGGCGGCCAGCGGCCGGAGCAGGTCCTCCTGCTCCGCGGCCACCTGTGCCCCGTCGATGTCCCGGCCGGATGCGCCCTTTCCGCGCGCGAACTCGGCAGCGGCCTCTCCGGCCCGCCGCCCGAACACGAGGATGTCGCCCAGGGAGTTGCCACCCAGGCGGTTGGCTCCGTGCAGTCCTCCGGCCACCTCGCCTCCGGCGAAGAGGCCGGGCACGGTGGTCGCGCCCGTCTCGGGTTCCACCCGCACGCCACCCATCGTGTAGTGGATCGTGGGCCCCACCTCCATCGGCTCGCGCGTGATGTCCACCGACGCGAGCGCGTGGAACTGCTCGTACATGGACGGCAGCTTCTTCTTGATCGTCTCTGCTCCGAGGTGGGTCACGCTGAGGAACGCACCACCGTGCGGCGAGCCGCGACCCTCCTTCACCTCTTTGTAGATCGCGCGAGCCACCACGTCTCGCGACGACAGCTCTTTCTTGACGGGATCGACCTCGAGCATGAAGCGCGTCCCCTCACTGTTGAAGAGCAGGCCTCCCTCGCCACGGACAGCCTCGGTGACGAGGATGCCGCGAGCGCCGGGCGGCCACACCATCCCGGTGGGATGGAACTGCACGAACTCCATGTCCAGCAGCTCAGCGCCCGCCGTGTACGCCATCGCGGCCCCGTCGCCGGTTCCCTCCCAGGAGTTGGACGTGTACTGGTACATGCGCCCCCAGCCGCCCGACCCGAGCGCGACGGCTCCGGCGCGGAAGGCGACGAACCGGCCGTTGTTGCGGTCATACCCGAAGGCACCCACCACGCGGTCGTCGCTCTTGAGCAGCGAGGTGAGCGTGTACTCCATGTAGACGTCGACGCCGGGCGTGAACACCAGCTTGTCCTGGCAGGTGCGGATCAGCTCCAGGCCGGTGCGATCGCCGACGTGACAGAGGCGCCGCCAGGAGTGCGCACCAAAGGCCCGCTGCATGATGCGTCCGTCCTCCGTGCGGTCGAAGAGGCCGCCCCAGCGCTCCAGCTCGTACACGCGGTCGATGACCTCGTGCGCGTAGATCTCAACCATCCGCCAGTTGTTGAGCAGCTGACCGCCGAGCATCGTGTCGGCGAAGTGCACCTCCCAGCTGTCCTGGACGTCGACGTTGCCGATGCCGGCCGCGATACCGCCCTCAGCCATCACGGTGTGCGCCTTGCCGAGCAGCGACTTGGTAACCACCGCAACCCTGCATCCCGCTTCCGCAGCGGCGATCGCGGCGCGCATGCCCGCGCCGCCCGCGCCGACCACCAGGACGTCGCAGTCGATCGTGTCGTACGTCTCGGCGGAAATGCTCACACCGCGATGTGGGGATCGATGAAGACCCCGTGCTGCAGGAGCCGGATGTAGGCGTCGGTGATGACCACGCTGAACATGCTGATCCACGCCCACATCGGGTGCCGCCCGTTCAGCACGGTCACCCAACGCCAGGATCTGTAGCGCGCCAGGCCCATGCGGGCTTTCGAGTAGCAGTCGAGTCCCCCACCCGTGAGATGCCGGAACGAGTGGCAGCCGAACGTGTAGCCGCTCAGCAGCACGACGTTCACGAGCATGATCCCGGTGCCGAGCCCCAGCTGGACGTGGGACGGAAAGGAATTGCCCGTCCCGACTGCGTTGACTGCGGGCTGGAAGAACGCCAGGAACACGTCGTACCAGAGAAAGCCGATCACCACGATCGCGGCATACAGGAAGAACCGGTGCAGGTTGTTGAGGAAGAGCGGGAACCCGGCCTCTCCCCGGTACTTGCCATGGCGCAGCTCTCCCAGCGTGCACGCCGGCGGGTCCCAGAAGAACGATCGGTAGTACGCCTTGCGGTAGTAGTAGCAGGTGGCCCGAAACGCCAGTGGCGACCAGAGCACCCACAGCGCCGGGCTGACCGGACCCGTGCTCCAGAGCAGCGGCGAGAAGAAGGGCGACAGGTACGGACCGTATTGGTTGACGCCACCCGCGAAGAAGGCGGTCCAGATCGCGTAGACGGTGAATCCGCCGAGAACGGTGACGACGGTCGCGGGCAGCAGCCACCACGGCGCGTCTCGTCGCAGGCCGGCGAGCAAGCCGTCACTGCGGTGGGCGTCAAGTTGGGCGCCGATCGACGGCGCTACCTGTGTGGACATCAGCTCCTGTCGAATGACCGGCCCGCGCCGGACCCGGCGCGAAGCCGGGCCTGATCGTACTCGCCCGGCGGTTTCAGCCGGCCGGCTCTCCCGGGATCAGCTTCAGCATCAGGAGCCCTGCCAACACCGGCAGCGCCGCGGCGATCGCGATGGCCAGGGTGAGCGACCGGTTGAGGAGCGGGCCCGACAGCGCGGAGCCCAGCGGCATGCCCGAGAAGTTGAGGCTTATCGAGATCGCGAAGGCCCGGCCGAACCACGCCGGGCTGGTTCGACGCTGACGGAGCGAGAACACGCTGACGTTGAGCGGCCCCTCCACGGCGCCCAGCAGGGCCATCGCCACCGCGAGCGCGGCGAGGGAGGGGGCCAGCAGCACCAGCGTGACCGCGCCGGCGAGGACGCTGCAGCCCGCAACGATCCTCCGCTCGCGGCCCTCAGTGCGAAGACGGCCGGCGAGCAGCGCGGCGGGCACCCCCACCGCGCCCTGCACCGCGAGCAGGGCTCCGGCCACGGCCGCGTTGCCGTGCAGGTGGAAGACGAGCACCGGCAGCGCGACGATCACCATCCCGAAGCCGATGTTGCCGATCGAGAGCCCCACCGCCAGGGAGCGCAGGGTGGGGTTCGAGACCACGTAGCGGACGCCACGCCACACCTCCCGCCCCAGCCGGCCGCCAGCGTCGCGCGGGGTCGCCGGCTCGGGAACGCCGCGCAGCACCACCGCTCCGAGCACGTACAGCAGCGCCGCGAAGCCGAGGGCGGCCTCGCTCCCGAGCGCGGCCGCGATGCCACCGGCGAGGGCCGGGCCGGCGACCTGGGCGATCCCGTAGCCGAAGCTGTCCGTGGCGTTGGCGCGGTCCCAGAGGTCACGCGGCACCGTCAGCGGGAAGAGCGAGCGGGCTCCGGCGATGCTCAGCGTGCTGGTCAGCGACCCCACCGCCAGAATCGAAAGCAGCAGCCAGGCCGGCAGGAGCCCCGTCCCCGAGAGCACGACGATCACCAGGAGGCAGGCGGCTGCGACCGAGAAGTCCAGCATCATCAGCCGCCGGCGCCCGTGGCGATCGAGCAACGCACCGTTCAGGGGGCTGACCGAGAGCCCCGGGAATATCAAAAGGAACACCCCCAGTCCGGCGAGGCCCGCGGAGTGGTACCGCTGCAGAGCGAGCAGGATCACTCCGACCGTCCACATCTGCGTCGCGGTTCGGGTGAGTAGCGCGCTGCCCAGCAGTGGAGGGAGACCGGGCGTCGCGAACAGCCGCCGGTAGCTGGCCGCCGGAGCCTCCGGCGCGACGGGTTCGGTCGCTGCGGCTGTCTCGACGTTCATCGGCGCGGTCTTAATTGGGACTTCTGGAAAACTGGCCCACCAACCAGGGGCGCCTGTCGTCTTGAGCAGGCGTTCGATTCCTGTCAGGCTACTCCGCCATACACGAACACATGAGCGACCTGTACCCCGCCACCGGCGGGCTCTACGACGCCCGCTTCGAGCATGACGCTTGCGGGATCGCCTTCGTCGCGAGCACGTCCGGCGAGCGCTCCCACCGGATCGTGTCGATGGCGCTCCAGGCCCTGGTCAACCTCGGCCACCGCGGCGCCTGCGGAGCCGACGACGACACGGGCGACGGCGCCGGCATCCTCGTCCAGATCCCCGACCGCTTCTTTCGCAGAGCCGCGGGCGTCCAGCTCCCCCGCCCCGGCGAGTACGGCGTCGGGATGGTGTTCATGCCCACGGATCGCGGCGCCGCGGAGACCGGCGAGTCGATCGTGGCCGAGAGCTGCCACGACGAGGGGCTGCGGGTGCTCGGCTGGCGCGACGTGCCGGTCGACCCCTCTGTGCTCGGCGCCTCTGCGCGGTCGTCCATGCCCGCCGTCAGACAGCTGTTCGTCGCCGCGATCGGTCTCGCCGACGACGTCCTCGAGCGCCGTCTCTACGTCCTCCGGCGGGTGATCGAGCGGCGTGCCCTCGACGCCGGGCTCGGCCGCCGCGAGCTGCACGTCGCCAGCCTGAGCGCCCGCACGGTCGCCTACAAGGGCATGCTCACCGCGGCGCAGCTTGCACCGTTCTTCGACGACCTGCGCGACCCCGACGTCGCGTCGACGCTCGCGCTCGTGCACGCGCGCTTCTCCACCAACGTGCTCCCGCGCTGGGACCTCGCCCAGCCGTTTCGCATGTCTGCGCACAACGGCGAGATCAACACGCTGCGCGGCAACGTCAACTGGATGCGCGCCCGGCAGTCGAAGTTCAGGAGCCCGCTGTTCGGAGACGACATCTCCAAGCTGCGTCCCGTCATCGACGAGCAGGGTTCCGACTCGGCACAGTTCGACAATGCGTTGGAGCTCCTGTCGATGGCAGGGCGCTCCGTCGAGCACTCGATCATGATGATGATCCCCGAGGCGTGGCACGAGAACCGCCTCATGGATCCCGAGCGGAAGGCCTTCTACGAGTTCCACGCGTCGCTGCTCGAGCCCTGGGACGGCCCCGCGGCGATCGCCTTCACCGACGGCCGCGTCATCGGCGCCACGCTCGACCGCAACGGGCTGCGCCCCGCGCGCTACATGACCACCGCTGACGGCCTCGTGGTCATGGCGTCCGAGGCGGGCGTGCTCGACATCGCCGACTGCGACATCACCCACAAGTGGCGCCTCGAACCCGGCCGTCTGCTGCTCGTCGACACCGACGCCGGGCGCATCCTGGGCGACGCCGCCGTGAAGAGCGCGCTGGCAAGCGCGCAGCCGTACCGGGAGTGGATCCGCGCGGGCACCGTGCACCTCGACGAGCTGGCCGCGCAGGAGCATCAGACCATCGTCGACCCCGGTTCGCTGCTGGTGCGTCAGCAGGCGTTCGGGTACAGCGACGAGGACCTCGAGATGCTGCTGCTGCCCACCGTGCACACCCACGAAGAACCGGTGGGCTCGATGGGCAACGACACCCCCCTCGCCGTGTTGAGCGACAAGCCGGCCGCGCTGTTCAACTACTTCAAGCAGCTCTTCGCACAGGTGACCAACCCTCCGATCGACCCGATTCGCGAGCAGGCCGTCATGTCGCTGGTGACGTCACTGGGGGCTGGGGGCAACCTGCTCGAGCAGGGACCTGCGCAGGCGAAGCGGCTCGAGATGCCGCATCCCGTGTTGAGCAACGCGGACCTGGAGAAGATCCGCCACGTCACGCAGCGGGATTTCCCCGCGGCGACCATCTCGATGGTGTTCCATCGCGAGGCGGGCGTCGACGGTCTGCGCGACGGGCTGGAGCGCATCGCGCGCGTGGCCAGCGAGCGCGTCGCCGCCGGCGACACCATGATCGTCCTCAGCGACCGTCACATCGACGCGTCGCACGTTCCCATTCCGTCGCTTCTGGCGACAGCGGCCGTGCACCACCACCTCGTGCGCGAACAGAGCCGCACCGGCGTCGGACTGGTCGTGGAGACGGGTGAGGCACGCGAGGTCATGCACCTGGCGCTGCTGATCGGCTTCGGGGCCGAGGCGGTGAATCCCTACCTCGCGTTCGAAACCCTCCACGAGCTGGCACGCGAGGGACGCGTGCCCGAGGGGAGCATCGGTCCCTCGCGTCTGGAGCAGCTGTACATCGACGCGCTGTGCAAGGGGCTGCGCAAGGTCATCGCCAAGATGGGCATCTCGACCGTCCTCTCGTACTGCGGAGCGCAGATCTTCGAGGCGATCGGCCTCGACCGCGCGCTCGTCGAGCGCTACTTCCCCGGCACGCCGACGCGCATCGAGGGCATCGGGCTCGACGTCATCGCGCGGGAGGCACTCGCTCGCCACGCACAGGCGTTCCCGGAGGTGCGCGCCGCGTCGGTGCGCCTCGACGACCGAGGCGAGTATCGCTGGCGCCGCGACGGCGAGCACCACCAGTGGAACCCGCAGGTGATCGCCAAGCTGCAGCACGCCGTCAAGGCGGACGACGCGGACGTGTATCGCGAGTACGCGGAGATGGTCGACGCCTCCTCGCGCGAGAGCCGCACGCTGCGAGGGCTGTTCGAGTTCGCGCCCACCGAGGCCGCGGTTCCGCTCGACGAGGTGGAGCCGGCGTCCGAGATCGTGCGCAGGTTCGCGACGGGAGCCATGTCACTGGGCTCGATCAGCGCCGAGATGCACGAGACGCTGGCCATCGCGATGAACCGCATCGGGGGGCGGTCGAACACCGGGGAGGGCGGCGAGGATCCGAACCGCTACAAGCGCGACTCGAACGGTGACTGGCGGCGCAGCGCCATCAAGCAGGTGGCGTCCGCGCGCTTCGGTGTCACCGCGCACTATCTCGTCAACGCGGACGAGCTGCAGATCAAGATCGCCCAGGGCGCGAAGCCCGGCGAGGGCGGACAGCTGCCGGGCAGCAAAGTGGACGGCTACATCGCACGGCTGCGCCATTCCACGCCCGGGGTTGGGCTGATCTCCCCTCCCCCGCACCACGACATCTACTCCATCGAGGACCTGGCGCAGCTCATCTGGGACCTGCGCTGCGTCAACCCTCAGGCGCGGATCAGCGTGAAGCTGGCGGCCGAGGTGGGCGTCGGGACCGTCGCTGCGGGCGTGGCGAAGGCCCGCGCCGACCACATCGTCATCGCCGGCTACGAGGGCGGCACTGGCGCGTCGCCACTGTCCTCGCTGAAGCACTGCGGCGTTCCCTGGGAGCTGGGCCTCGCCGAAGCCCAGCAGGTGCTCGCCGCGCAGGGGCTGCGCAGCCGCGTGCGCCTGCAGGCGGACGGGCAGATGAAGACTGGTCGCGACGTGGTCGTGGCCGCGCTGCTCGGCGCCGACGAGTTCGGCTTCGCAACCGCGCCGCTGGTCGCCGCCGGGTGCGTGATGATGCGCGTCTGTCACCTCAACACGTGTCCCGTCGGGATCGCCACGCAGGACCAGCTTCTGCGCAAGCGCTTCACGGGACGGGCGGAGCACATCATCGCGTTCATGACCTTCGTCGCCGAGGACGCGCGCCGTTGGATGGCGCAGCTCGGATTCCGGCGTTTCGACGACATGGTGGGCCGCGTCGACGTGCTGCGGTCCAGGCCGGCGGTGTCGCACTGGAAGGCGCGCGGCGTCGATCTCTCGGCGCTGCTCGCGGCTCCCGCCGACGCCTCGCGCCCGCGTCGGTTTGTCGAGCCGCGGGCTGCGGAGCTCACGGACTGCATCGATCTCGACGTGCTCGAGGAGTGCCTGCCGGCGCTGGACGGCGGCGAGCCGGTGCGCGTGCAGCGCACGGTCCGCAACGTGCATCGGTCGGTGGGAGCGGTGCTCAGCGGTGAGATGGCACGGAGGTACGGAGCCGACGGGCTCCCGGACGGCACCATCAGCCTCGACCTCGACGGCTGCGCCGGACAGTCGTTCGGCGCGTGGCTCGGGCGCGGCATCATGCTGACGCTGCGCGGCGAGACCAACGACTACGCCGGCAAGGGGCTGAGCGGCGGGACCCTGGTGGTGCGCCCCCCGGAGGCATCGTCGCGCCGCGCCGAGAGCAACATCATCGCGGGCAACGTCGCGCTCTACGGAGCGACGTCCGGGGAGGCTTACATCAGAGGCGTCGCCGGCGAACGGTTTGCGGTGCGCAACAGCGGCGCCACGGCCGTCGTCGAGGGCGTCGGCGACCACGGGTGCGAGTACATGACCGGTGGCACCATCGTGGTGCTGGGGCGCACGGGCCGCAACTTCGCGGCCGGCATGAGTGGCGGCGTGGCGTACGTGCTCGACGAGGAGGGCCGCTTCCCGGAGCGGTGCGGCAGCGCCTCCGTGGAGCTCGAGGAGGTGGTAGCGGCGGAGGACGTCGCGCTGCTGCGCCGGCTCATCGAGCGTCACCTCGCGCTCACCAGCAGCGAGGTGGCCCGCCGGCTGCTGCATTCGTGGCGTCGCTACCTGACGCGGATCGTCAAGGTGATGCCCGTCGAGTATCGGGCGGCAATGGCAAAACGGAAGAGCGAGGGCGCGCGTCTCGAGCTGGTGTCGTGACTCGCACCGGCTTCCTGGAGTTCGAGCGCGAGACCGCCTCGCGCCGCCCGGTCGACGAGCGCCTGCACGACTATCGCGAGGTCTACATGCGTCTGCCGGTGCACACAGCACGGCGGCAGGCGGCTCGCTGCATGGACTGCGGCGTCGCCTTCTGCCACCACGGGTGTCCGCTGGGCAACCTCATCCCCGAGTGGAACACGCTGGTGGAGCGCGACGACTGGTCGGCCGCGATCCAGCGCCTGCACGCGACCAACAACTTCCCCGAGTTCACGGGGCGCCTCTGCCCGGCGCCGTGCGAGCCGGCGTGCGTGCTGTCGATCAACGACTCGGCGGTGGCCATCAAAAACATCGAGCAGGCGATCATCGACCGGGCGTTCGACGATGGCGCTGTGCGTGCCGAGCCCCCCTCGCATCGCACGGGCAGGCGGGCGGCGGTGGTGGGATCGGGGCCGGCAGGCCTCGCGGCCGCGCAGCAGCTGAACCGCGTCGGGCACCACGTGACGGTGTACGAGCGAGCCGACCGGATCGGCGGCCTGCTTCGCTACGGCATCCCGGACTTCAAGATGGAGAAGTGGCTGATCGACCGGCGGGTGGACCAGCTCGAGGCCGAGGGCATCACGTTCGAGACGGGCTACACCGCCGGCGTCGACGTATCGGCCGACCGGCTGCGCGACGAATTCGACGCGGTGGTCCTCAGCATCGGCGCCGAACACGCCCGGGACATCGATGCGCCCGGCCGCGACCTCGACGGGGTTCACCTCGCCATGGACTACCTCGTGCAGCAGAATCGCCGGGTCGCGGGCGACGCGCGGGAAGCCCTGCTGCATTCGGTCGCTGCGCGAGGTGAGGCGGCCGCCGGGGCTTCCGACCGCACGCACATCAGCGCTGCCGATCACGACGTCGTGATCATCGGCGGCGGTGACACGGGCGCCGACTGCCTGGGCAACGTCCTGCGCGAACGCTGCAGGAGCGTGCAGCAGCTCTACGTCTATCCACAGCCACCGGACTCGCGGCCAGCGCACAATCCCTGGCCGGAGTGGCCGCTCGTGCTGCAGACGTACCCGGCGCACGAGGAGGGCGGCTCGCGCGATTTCGCCCTCATGGTCACGCGCTTCACCGGAGAGGGCGGTCGCGTCCGCCGAGTGCACGCTGTGCGGGTGGAACCGCGCGTGGTGGAGGGACGCCGCGACTTCGTCCCGCTCGGCGAGCCCGAGGTGACGATGGACGCCGACCTGGTGCTGATCGCCATCGGTTTCGCCGGGACAGAGGGCGCCGGCTTTCTCCGCGACCTCGGTGTCGACCGCGACGCCGGCGGCAGCGTGATCGTGGACACGGAATTCGCCACCTCGGCGCCGCGCGTGTTCGCGGCGGGCGACGCGTGCCGCGGCGCTTCGCTCATCGTCTGGGCGATCGCGGACGGCCGCGCCGCGGCGCGGACGTGCGATCGCGAGCTCACCGGCGTGACGCGGCTGCCTTGAGCCGCGCCTACCTGCAGAGCAGCGTTCCGATCGCGTTCGCTCATCGAGGGGGATCGGCCGACGCGCCCGAGAACACCATGCAGGCGTTCGAAGCGGCGGTCGCCCTCGGGTATCGCTACCTCGAGACCGACGTGCGTACGACGCTCGACGGCGTCCTCGTCGCGTTCCACGATGCCACGCTGGATCGGGTCACCGACCGCCGCGGCGCGGTGGCGGATCTGCCGTTCAGCGAGGTGCGGGCGGCCGACGCGGGGTTCCGCTGCTCGACCGACGGCGGCCACAGCCACCCCTTTCGCGGACGCGGCTGCGCGGTGCCGACGCTCCAGGAGATCCTGGTGCGCTGGCCCGCAGTTCGCGTCAACATCGACTGCAAGTCGGACAGTGCCGTGGCCCCGCTCGCGGACCTGCTGAAGCAGCACGACGCATACGAGCGTGTGTGCGTCGGCTCGTTCTCCGACGCGCGAATCGCGCGCTTTCGAAGGCTGACGCGTGGCGCGGTCTGCACCTCGATGGCCCGGCGCGCCGCCGGCGTGGCCCGCCTGGCGTCGCTCTCGCGCGTCCGGGCGCCGCGGATGGGGGCCGACTGCATGCAGGTGCCGCTGCGCTGGGGCCGCGTTCCCGTGGTGGACGGCGCACTCCTCTCGTCCGCCCACCGCGCGGGACTGCCCGTCCACGTCTGGACCGTCGACGACGCGCCGACCATGTGCGCGCTCCTCGACATGGGCGTCGACGGGATCATGACCGACCGCCCACGAGTGCTCCGAGATGTGCTCGTCGCCCGCGGCCTCTGGGCGTGACCCGCAACGCGGCGCGCCGTGTCGCGGTGATAATCGGCGCAGGAGTGACCTGACAGATGCTTTCGAGCGACCCCGGCGTCGACCACATACCCGCCGGCGATCGGACCGACTGGTACGGACCGGACGAACACCTCCGCTGGCTGGCGCGCCGCTCGGTCGGCGAGGCGCTGTGGCCCACGGCCGACTCGGCGCTCTCGGAGCTCGGCACGCTCGTGCCGCAGGTCATCGAGCCTCTCGCTCGCCAGGCGGATCGAAACCCTCCCGTCCTGCGTCAGTACGACGCGCGCGGCGCTCGCATCGACGAGATCGACTTCCACCCGGCATATCGCGAGCTCGAGCGGACAGTGCTCGGGTTCGGCGCTGTGCGAGCTCCGTACGTCGCCGGATGGCGCGGCCTCTCGGGCTGCGCACCGCGAACGCTCGTGTCGGCGATGCTCTACCTGGTCCTGCAATCGGACCAGGCCATCACCGGATGCCCCATCGGGATGATGGACGCGATGGCGCTGTGCCTGCAGCGCAACGACCCGGAGCTCGCGAAGCGATTCGTGCCTCGCATCGCCGACGACACCGGGCACCACATGACCTCGGCGATGTTTCTCACCGAGAAGGCGGGCGGGTCCGACGTCGGTGCGAACGAGACGGTGGCGACGCGGGCCGACGACGGCACGTGGCGTCTCGACGGCGAGAAGTGGTTCGCGAGCTGCCCGCAGTCCGACCTGATCCTCGTGCTGGCGCGTCCGCAGGGTGCGCCCGGCGGCCCGCGCGGCCTGGGGTTGTTCCTGATGCCGCGAAGCCTGGAGGACGGCTCCCGAAACTCGTTCGTCATCCACCGTCTCAAGGAAAAGTTCGGCACCCGCGCGATGGCGTCCGGTGAGGTTGGGCTGCGCGGCGCGTTCGCGTGGCAGGTGGGGGACATCTCGCGCGGGCTGCCCCAGATGATGGACATGGTCAACGTCACTCGCATCGGCATCGCCACGGCAACCGCCGGTGCCATGCGGCGGAACGCGTTCGAGGCGCTCACGCACACGCGAGGCCGATCGACGTTCGGCCTGCAGCTCGATCAGCACCCGCTCATGCGCGACTCGCTCGTCGAGCTGGTTGTGGATTCGGTCGCCGGCCTCACCGCCGCGATGGGCGTGGCGGCGCTGGCGGATCGCGCCACCGCGGGCGACCGAGAGGCCGCCGCTGCGCTCCGCCTGTTGACGCCGCTGTTCAAGATGCACGGCACCGAGCGGGCCCGCGTCAGCGCCACCGAGGCGATGGAGGTGCGGGGTGGCAACGGCTTCATCGAGGACTGGCCGGACGCCCGCATCCTCAGGGACGTGTACGTGCATGCGATCTGGGAGGGATCCGGCAACGTGATCGCCCTGGACGTTCTGCGCGCCCTCGAACACGGCGCGTATCCAGGGTTTGCGGGTGACACGGAGCGCATCGCCGAGACGGTGTCGGCGGGCGGCCCCGCAGCGCCGCTCGGCGGCGTGCTCCTGGACGAGTTGCGACGGATTCATTCACGCGCGGAGGCACTCGGGCAGACCGACAGTCGTGATCGTCAGCTGCCACTGCGGCGGCTGGCGCGGCGCATGGCGCAGGTGGCGATCGGAGCGCGACTCGCGGAGCAGGGAAACGACTTCGCCGCCGACACCGGCAGTGGCCGGCTCGCATGGATCGCGGCGCGCTACGTCAACCGGCTGGCGGGCGATCCGGGGACGTCGGATCTCCTCGACGATCCGGTCTGGCTAGCGCACGCAGGTCCGATTCTTCGAGGTGGGCACGTTCCGTTGGAGCTGGCTGCGGATGCGGCGCGACGCGTTGCGACACTGATGACTTCGACCGCCGCGCTGGTCGTCTAGTCCGATTCTGTCGAGTCGGAAAGTTCAGCCGCTTGCTCCCCACGGAGCCGCTCGAGCGCGAATGAAGACCCTCCCGTCGCCGGGCATTTCACGCCTCCTCGACTCGATGTGTTTGGGTGCGAAGTCTAGCCAGACGAGCACAGTGTCGTCAGCACTGCGCCCGCGGCGCGCGCGCCGTCAGCGCGTGTAACCGGCGGCGTAGTCTTCTTCCGAGCGCCGGCGTTTTCCGCTGGGCGAAAAGAGGAGGTGGTCCCCATGGTGGCGGTTCGATTCGCGTCTCGCCTTCGTCTCGCGATGCTCGCCGTTGCGGTGCCTGCGTTCGTGTTGGGCAGCCCGCACACAGCCACGGCAAGCGGCTCTGCGGTCGCCGGATCGTACGCGCAGACCAACCTGGTGTCCGATCTGCCGGGAGTGGCAGCCGTGACAGACCCCCACTTGGTGAATCCGTGGGGCATGGCTGCGGCAGGGTCGTCGCCGATCTGGGTCAACGACAACGGTTCGGGCGTGGCGACCCTGTACGACGGCCAGGGGGTCCCCTTCCCACCCAAACCGAGCGCAGCGCTCGTCGTGCGGATCCCCGCACCCAAAGGCGCGGGCATGGGCGCAACCTCAGCTCCCACGGGGCAGGTGTTCAACGGCGGATCGGGCTTCGTCGTCTCGCACGGGACCAGCTCGGGTTCGAGCCTGTTCATCTTTGCGACCGAAGACGGAACCATCGCGGGCTGGAGCCCGTCGGTCGACCTGCACCACGCGTTCATCAAGGTCGATCGGTCGGCGCTCGTCGATCCCGCGGGCGACGTGGGGGCGGTATACAAGGGCCTGGCACTTGCGTCGACCTCGAGCGGCTCCTTCCTGTACGCGACGAACTTCCGCTTCGGCCAGGTGGAGGTGTTCGACAGCAGCTTCAATCTGGTGAGCGCGTTCACCGATCCGAGAGTCCCGACGGGGTACGCGCCCTTCGGGATCCACAACATCGGGGGCGATCTCTACGTCACGTTCGCTCTGCAGGACTCGCTGAAGCACGATGACCTCGGTGGCGCCGGCCACGGCTTCGTCGACATCTTCAGCCCGAGCGGCGTGCTGCTGCAGCGGTTTGCCAGCCACGGACGGCTCAACTCACCGTGGGCCGTGACGCTCGCCCCATCGACTTTCGGAGCCTTCGCGGGCGACATCCTGGTGGGGAACTTCGGCGACGGGCGCATCAACGCCTACGACCCCGGCACGCGGCAGTGGCTCGGCCGTCTGCAGAACTCCGCGGGCCAGCCGATCCAGATCCCCGGGCTCTGGGACCTCATGTTCGGCAACGGTTCGAACAATGCGAGCACGAACTCGCTCTACTTCACGGCCGGCGTCAACGGTGAGGCGGACGGGCTCTTCGGGGACCTCAACCCGAACAGCTGAGACACGAGTAGACGGCGCGCAGACCCGGCAAGGGCAGAGCACATCGGCGCTGTTCTTGCCGCGGTCAGCGCAACGGCTTATCGCAGGCCGGTGCCCGCATGGTGGTCGAGCGATGGGTGGCCAGAGGGATTTGAACCCTCGACCTCCAGGGCCACAACCTGGCACTCTAACCAGCTGAGCTATGGCCACCCCGGCGGCCGCTGACGACCGCGGGTCGATTATTCCATCCCGCTCGCTGGCACGAGCCGGCGGGGCCACACCTGGGGCCGCGGCGGGGGAGGTTTGCTAGAGTGAGAATCGAGAGTTCGGGATGGCGGCCGGGGAGTTGATGCATTTTCGCGATCGACGGCGCAGCGCGCTCACCGTTTTCGCCGCTGCCACAGGCGCACTGCTCGTTCAGGTGTCGCTGGCGGCACCTGGAGAGGCAGCCGACGCTTCTGCGCGCGCGTCCAGCGGCTCACCTCCCAACTACATGGTCAATGCGCCCGCCTCGGCGCCGGTTGCTCCGTACACGGACAACTTCACCTCCAACTTCCAGATGGCGCCGACGATCGCGCGCGATCCGGTGTCGGGCAACTTCATGGCCGGCTCGATGGACTACATCGACGAGATCCCCTGCGCGGCCACCGGCACCGCCACGCTGGGCGGACAGCAGTACACCACCGGCCGCTGCGGGAGTGCTGCCTGGCGCCACACGGGCATCGCCGCCCTGTACCTCAGCAGCGATGGAGCGCACTGGACCCAGCAGACCAGCAACGACGGCGCCACCAGCGGCGGCTCCTGCACTGCCCCCATCCACACGATGCCCGGCTACTGCCCGGCGGGGCTGGTGTCCGGCTACGACGCCGAGGTGGCCTTCGGACCGAAGCCCAGTCCGGGCACGGCAGGCTTCACGTGGGCGAACGGGGCCCGCGCTTATTACGCCAACCTCCCCCTCCGGCTCGGCACCAGCTATCCAGGCCCGGTGGTCGCCGTCAGCCGATCCGACGACGATGGGGCCACCTGGGCGGCGCCCGTCGTTCTTGCCGGCACTGCCTCGACCAGCGTCGTCAACGACAAGGAGGGGCTGTGGGTGGACGCCAACTCCGCGAGCCCCTGCTTCGGTGATGCGTACGCCGCGTGGGACCAATCGACGGATGGCGGGTTCACGTGGCAGGCGGTCTTCAGCCGCTCATCTGACGGCGGCTCGACGTGGACGCCGTGGCTGAACCTGTTGCCTCAGGCGACCGTGATACAGCCTGGCCCAATGATCCAGTCACTCCCGGACGGGACTGTGGCGGTGGGTCTGGCCACGGCGGTGAACCAGGTTCCGACCGTGCAGGTGGCGCTGCTCAGCGGCTGCGGGCAGACCGCCGCGCCGCCGGTATCCGTCGCCTCGTTCGGCAACCCGCCCTACACGCTCGTCGGGTCGAGCTTCCCGGCCACCGACTTCCCCGCCATCGCGAGTGACGGCAACGGAGCGCTGTACATGACCTGGGCCGACTACACATCCCAGCCGTTGAACGTCGTCCGCTTCAGCAAATCGGTTGACGGCGGTCACACGTGGACTGCGCCGGTCACGCTGAGCAACACCTCGCACAACGCGGTCTTCCCGGTGGTCGCTGTCACTCCCAACGGCGCGCAGGTCCTCGTCTCGTACATGAGCCTCAGCGTGCACTCGAAGTCACCTGGCGCTGGAGCGGTGTCTGTGCAGAGCGTCTACGTGAGAAGCGGGAACGGGGGAAGCACGTGGATCCTGCACCCGCTCTCGACCTCGCAGGTGGACCTCGACGGCTCGTCGACGCCGCAGCTCGACAGCCAGCAGCTGGGCTTCTACACGAGCATCATCATCACGACGTTCGGAGGTCACGCCACGGCCTTCCCCATCTGGACCGACCCGCGCAACGCGGTGCCGTGCCCGCTCGTGGACAAGTACCGGGCTGCGGTTGCGGCCGGCCAGAGCCCGTCGAGGCCCGACCCGGACATCAAGAGCCAATGCCCGCTGGGCTTCGGCAACACAGACATCTACGACGCGGTCATCCCGCTGAGCTGAATCTCAGCGGCGCGCGGCCTGGGCGTGGAGCCGTCCGTACACTGGCGGCGCAACGCCCCCGTAGCTCAGCGGATAGAGCAGCCGCCTTCTAAGCGGAAGGTCGTAGGTTCGATTCCTACCGGGGGCGCATCGGCTCGTTTTTTGAGTATTCGCGGCTGCGTCATGGATGGACCAAAAACGCATCAACGACCACCCGTGTACCTGTCGAGGATGCATTCTTGCTACCCAACGCTGTGATCACGATGGTGTGAGCCCCGGAGGCGAGACCGGAGTAGGACTGCACGACGTCCCAAGTGACGCCCGGCGAATAGAGGTCAACCGTGCCTTGGCCGGCGCCATCGATGCTCACGCTTGCGATGCCATTGGCCGGACCGGAAGACGTGAACCAGTCCACGCGCGTCCCCGTGAAGGTGAGGCTTGCCGTGCTGCCGCTAACACCGCTGTAGCGATACGTCCCACCGCTCGCGTAGGTCGCGGTCGCTCCGACCCAGCTGTCGTAGGTTATGGCAGGAGACGACTCCTGGGACGTGGTGGTGCCGACGACGAATGCGTCAACGGCAACACTCGCTCCCGTCGACGCCGGGTTCGCGGTTCCGGTCACTGTGACGGTGATCTTGTGGGTCATTGAGGAGAGGCCCGAGTAGGTCTGCGAGAAGCGTTCCGGGCTGGCTCTGTAGAGGTCGACATTGGCTTCGTTCGTCCCGTCGATCTGCACCGAAGCGACGCCCTGATCAGGGCCCTTGCGCGTGACCCACGTGACCCCTGTCCCCGTGAACTTGAACGCAGCCGTGGCGTGCTGGGTCGAGCTCGTGCGATACAAGCCGCCGCTGGCGCGGCCGTCAGCCACCCCAGCCCAGCTGTCGTAGCTCACCTTGTGGTTGTCGTCCTGGGTCGTCACGCTTTTCTTGGCGTTCACCGTGATGGTCCCGTGCATCGCGGAGTAGCCATGGACCTTGCAGTAGTAGGTGTACGTTCCTGCACTGGCGAAGGTGAACGAATTGTTGTCACCGAATGCGGGGCCGATGGCGAGGCTAAAGGCATCGCCAGGGCTGGCCACACCGCACACCGCGACCGTGCACGAGGTGACTGTGTGATTGGCTCTTGACGAGTTCACCCAGGTGACGACCTTTCCCGTGGTGGCTACAGCCGACTCCGGGGTGAAGCAGAAGCCGGAGCCGCCACCAGCACAGCCTCCTTCGGTGATCCCGATCGGTCCCGAATCCGCTCGGACGGGAGTTGCGGCAATGAGCACCCCGCCTGCGACGACTGCGACGAGCAACCCGACGACGCCCGTCGACCTCCGCGTTTTGTGCGCGTCAAATGGCCGCCGCCAACGAGTCGATCCTGCATGCATGCGTGGGACCCTCCTGAAGTTCGTAGGCACGCGGACTGTGGCGCGCTACATCGCGGCCCGTCTGTCCTCCAGCAGACATTGGGGCGTCGTCAGGTTCGATTCCGGCGAGGGCGCTGAGTGATGGCGCGGCCCGACGGGTCGATACTGCGCCGCCGCTTGCAGCGAGAGGCTGCCGGGCGCGCATGCACGCGCCCGGCAGTCACGCCGTCTCAGCCGCTGATGCGCACGACCTCGCCGGTCGGCGCGCCCTTCGGTCCCGAGCCGGACAGGATCGACCAGTTGGCGACGTAGATCGAGCCGTCCCGTCCGGCAGCGAAGCCGTTCGGAGCGAAGAGCTTGCCAGCGCCAAGCGTCGTGCGAGTGCCGTCTCGAGCGATCTTGATAACGGCGCCCGCAGGGGTACCGCTCGGCGGGAAGCCCGTCAGGTCGAGCTCGGTCACATAAAAGGAACCGTCGGATCCGAAGCCGCAGCCGTCGATCGCCGAGAAGCCCGTCTGCCACAAGGTGAGACCGCTGTGCGGCGTGAAGCGATACACGTTGGCGACTCCGGCACCGTTGCCCGCGCCGGTGAGCTGACCGATGTAGAGCGCGCCATCCGGACCCTGCGCGACACACGTGGGCACCGCATCGCTTGCGGGCGGGTTGGGGATGAACGTGTCGATCGTGATGCCGCCACTTCGGTTGATCTCGTCGAGCGTGTTCGACGCCGCGTCAGCGAGGAAGATCTTGAAGCCGTCGTGGTTGCGCACCTGCAGCCCGTACGGATCGGCGTCTGGGAACTGGGCAGGAACCAGCGACTTGTGCTGGTCCGCCCACGTGTAGTCGAAGCCGCCGACATTGGCGAACGAGGTGAGGCCGGAGCCGTCCGTATTCGCCCGCATGAGGTGGCCGAGCTGATCGAGAAGTTTGGCGGTCAACCCGGGAGACAGTCCCGGCGGCACGGCAAAGCTGGACTCTCCGAGGTCGAAATAGATGTTGTCGCCAAGCGCGGAGATCCCGAACGGACCGAATCCGAACGACCCGTCCTGCCCGGCCAACGACGCCAGTCCCGTGAACACGCGCGCGACTCTGCCGTCGTGGATGCGACCGACCGAACCGGTGAGCCCGAAGCAGGTGGGGTTGGTCGGGCCGCCGGGAGTCGGGATGCATTCGCTGCCGCCCTTGCCGGCTTCGGTGACCCACAGGTTGCCGTCCTCGTCGAAAGCCAGGCTGCGTGGATTGTTGAGGTGTGACGCAACGACCGTCACCGTCGGATCGGCAGCAGCCGCGGTTGCCGCGGCATTCGGCGTCACGCGCGCCACTCCTTGCGCGGAAACAGCGAGCGCCGATACGCCCGCGACAACGGCGACGATCATTCTCGTGCGCATTCGAGAGCCGCGCGGCGCATGGCCACGCTGCGTTGCCTCGATTGGTGCGTGAGTAGTCCGCTGCTCGATCTCATCCGCCATGGTGACCTCCTCTCCAGACAATCAACGTTTCTGCGGAGCGCTCGTGAGGGTGGCGGCGGGCCGGAGTTGCGTCACCCCGACCCGCCACCGACGCGACGTCTCAGATCAGCAGCGGCCTTCCGGTGCCACCGGCTCGTTGGTGACCACGGAGAGGTCCTTGAAGCCAAGGGTTCCGGGGCCGGCGCCCGCGAGGTCGCCGAACTGTCCCACCGCCGACGACGGGGTCAGCTTGAACTCGGTGTTCGCGAGCAGGCTGTCGTCATTCGGATTCGACGCGGTCGGCGGGATCCCGTCATCCGCGGTGACGAATTTGGCGTTGATCCAACCCCGAGCGTTCACGGGCGCAGCACCTGACGCGGGCACGCCCTGGGTGATGAGGGTGATGGATCCCCTGTAACTGATCGCCGGTGGCGAAGTCGTGGTGAACAGCGTGATCACACCGGAGAAGACGCCGCGCTTGGTGCTCAGGTTGATGGTCCAGGAAACGCCCGTGATCGAGACCTTCCCACTGAGGCTGTAGTCCGTGGGGTCGGGCATCACCTGGCTTTCGCCGCCCATGTAACTGCCTGAGAACGTCTCGTAAGGGATCGAACCCCCCGCGGAATTCACGTCCTCGCCAGGGCATCGCACAGGCGTGAGGTTTCCCGAAAGCTGGAACGTCGCATTGGCCCGATCGATCTCCGGGGTTCCACTCGCCGCAACGACGCCGATCGTTGCTCCGACTCCGACACAAGCGATCGCACCCACAGCCATGAGCAATTTCTTCATGGCCTCTCCTCTGTTCTGGGACCCGTCTGGGCCCGGGCCGCTGTTATACGCTGCACAACCCAGGAGCGTGTGGTGCTTTCGACGCCACCGGTGGCAGTGCTCCGTTTGCCCCATGCGGCCGACCAGCGTTCGCGACCGTGTCCGTCGTCGGTCGGTGAGTTCACCCTGCACCGAGGTTCGCGGTCCACGGGCGCTTCGGTACGATCCCGCCGGTGACGGAAGCGCCACGCCACACGCGCCTCTACCTGGTCCGCCACTGCGACGTTCGCAACCCGGACGGCGTGCTCTACGGGCACCTCCCTGATTTCGTTCTCAGCGAGAAGGGTGTCTCACAGGCCGTGGCCCTTGGCCGCTTCTTCCACGACAAACCGATCCGTTGCATCTACACGAGCCCGCTCGCCCGCGCCAAACAGACCGCCGAGATCATCGCGTCGGAGAACAACCACGCCCCGATCGACGAGACCGAGGACCTCGTGGAGGCGCGATTCGGCCGCTACCTGCAGGGGGTCCGGCCGCGCGACGTTCCCTGGAGGCGGCCGCTCTGGTTCGTGCACATGCTCTGGCCCGGGCTACTCCCTGGCGATGAGTCCGTCGAGGAGATGGCCGCCCGCGTCGAGCAGCCGCTCGGAGAACTGCTCCGGGACTTTCCCGGCGAGGGGGGGATCTGCGTCAGCCACGGCGATCCGATCCAGGCCTTCTGGGTGAAGGCAGACGGTCGCCCGCGCTACGCGCTCCACCGGCTGCAGTGCGCCAAGGGCGGGATGCTCGAGCTCGACTACGCCGGCAACCGCCTGGAGCGCCTGACGTACAAATCACCGCAGAGCATCGGCGAGCCGGCGCCGGACGGCGCGGACGTGGTCGGCCACCGGTGAGCCGCCCACCAGGGCGCCTCAGACCGGCGTCTCGCTCGTCTCCTCCTCCTCCACCGCCGTCAGGGGCTCGCCGCTCACCGCGGAGCGCCAGCGAGGATCCAGCCTGATCGGGCCCTTCGAACGCCGCCGGCGCCGGCGCTCGAGCAGCGGCCTCGCGTAGAGCTTCGTGACCAGCCCCGCGAGGATCAACCCGAACGAGGCGTAGACGAGCGGAACGCCGCTGTCCAGCTTCACCAGGAAGAGCGAGTACTGCCGCAGCTGCGGGAAGGACACCGTGAACTGCACGCTCTGCCCGTTGGCGCCGAGCAGCGGCAGTCGCAGCGTCTGTCCCAGCCCCAGCGCGAGCGTGTGCGCGTCTGCGAAGTACGGTTGCATGCGATTCGTGTCCAGCGCGTTCACGTCCTGCGGCTGGCCGGAGTTCAGCCCGAGGTCGCCCACGAAGAGCTGCACCTCCAGCACCGGGTTGCGCTTCTCGACGCCGCCAGGTCCGTACGACGTGAGCGCCGGGTCGATGGCGCCGCTGGAGTTGACCTGCGGGATCACGCGAGCGTCGGGGAAGAACGCGAGCCGCGCTCCGATCTGGAGCGGCACCCGCGCGCCGGGGATCGTGTAGCCGAAGTCGGGCACCTTGAGCACGCCCGTCTGCTGGCTCTTGTCGCTCCCGAACAGCTCGCTCGACCCGTCGTACACGACCGTCCCCTGCGGATTGCGAACCTGGAGGCGCGGCGCCCACCCGTAGTCCTGCTGGTACACGGCGACGCCGTCGTAGCCCAGGTAGTCGTTCACGCGGATGTCTCGCGTGAGCACCGGCCGACCACGGTCGAGCACCGTCACCTTGCTGACGTAGTCGCTGGCTTCTCCGTTGGGCGCGTACGTCGCGTCGAACCCGTTCAGCCGCATCGTGAACCCGGTGTGGTGCCCGCTGAACAGCAGCCCCTCCTGCAGCTGATCGTAGCCGGAGCGCGTCTCGGTGAACGCCTGTCCCTCGGTGAGCGTTGTGATGCCCTGGTAACCGGTCGCCTTTCCCCACACGACTGCGATGAGCAGCATGAAGAACGACGCGTGGAACACCCACGAACCCCATTCGCCCCAGTACTGCGGTGTGCGCGGATAGCGGCGCAGCGTGCGCGTCACGAGCGCGCGGCCGCGCCGGATGACGCAGGCGCCCAGCGCGATGTACAGGCTGCCCAGCAGCACGAAGAACACCGGCGACACGAACACGTTCGTCAGCGGCAGCCCGATCGTCGAGAACAGGCCGTTCAGGTTGCCGTGATCGGAGAGGAACTGCTGCACCTTGCCCGGGTCCGAGGTCCCCTGCTGCGGCACGAACGACCCCACGACCACGATCGCGACGACGCCGATGAGCATGAAGATGGCCGTCCGCATGCGCGTGTACTCGCGCCAGTAACGGCGCAGCCGGCCGCCCCCGCTCATGCCGTGGGCGTGAGCAGCAGCCCCTGCGGGTCGAACGCTCGCGCGATCGCCGGGTCAACCGAGGGCCTGGCTCCGCTCGGCGGCAGCGCCGCAGTTCGCGCGGCGGCGGGTTCGAGCCGGAATGTGACGGCCGCGATCACCGCCAGCCTGCCCATGCTGCCGAGCAGCAGCGCCGGGAGGTCGTAGCCCACCACATCCTTGAGCACGGCGGCGCCGCTGTGCACCACCTCGCCGGTCGCCAGCACGGCCTCGATCCCCGCCAGCGAGCGTCGCGGCACGCCGCCGTGCGCCACCAGGCTCCCGACGCTCAACGACCCCTCGACGTCGGGCAGACCGACGATCGCCAGCTTCTCCTTGGAGGCTGCGTCGCGTGCCGCCGCGATCGATGCGCCCGCCTCCGCGCGAAGCGTCAGCGACGGCGCCCGCAGCAGGATGGCGGACATCCGTTTCAGGTTCAGGACCACGCTGGGCGCAGAGGTGGTAGCGCCGCCACTCGCCATTGCGAACGGTGTGCGCGTGTCGCTGAGCACGCGCACGGCCTCGACGAGCTGCGCGAGCGTCTGCGGGGTGACGGTCCCGTCGGCCGCCACCGAGCCCTCACCCGCGGCCCCGGAGATCCTCGCACGCAGCGCGTCGTCCACCGTCGTCACCCCGGCGCCGGCAGGATTCCCTGCTGCGCCGCGGTCGCCACGTTGTAGATGAGGAAGACGAACACGCCGAGCACGAGCGTGCCGGCCGCGGCGGCGAACACCACCGTCCCGCCGGCCACCGTGGTGCGCGACCACTCGTAGGTGGGCTCGTCTGCGGCGGGGCGTTGGTACATCAGCAGGCCGACTCGCAGGTAGTAGACGGCCGCGACCACGCTGGTCGCGATGCCCCAGAGTGCAAGCGGCAGCAGGTTGTTCTGGATCGCCGCCGCGAACACGAAGAACTTGCCGAAGAAGCCCGCGGTGGGCGGGAAGCCGCCGAGCGACAGCAGGAAAAGTCCCATCGCGAACGCGACCCCCGGACGGCGGTACGCGAGCCCGCGCAGGCCGTCGTAGCTGTCCAGGTCCTCGCCCCGCCCGGCCATGATCGTGATCACCGCGAAGGCGCCGATGTTGGTGACCGCGTACGCCGCGAGGTAGTAGAGCACCGCGGTGGTGCCGGAGACGGAGCCGGCGGGCGTGGACTGCACGGCGATGCCGATGAGGATGTACCCGGCCTGCGCGATGCCCGAGTACGCGAGCATGCGCTTCACGCTCGTCTGCGTCAGCGCCGCCACGTTGCCGACGACCATCGACGCGATCGCCACCAGCGCCACGATCACCTCCCACCGCGAGTAGACGGCCGGGAACGTGTAGGTGAACAGGCGAACCAGCGCGGCGAACGCCGCCACCTTGGTGGCCACGCTCATGAAGGTGGTCACCGACGTCGGCGCTCCCTGGTAGACGTCGGGCGTCCAGGCGTGGAACGGCACCGCGCTCACCTTGAACGCCAGCCCGATGAAGATGAGGATCACCCCCGCCAGCAGCAGCGGATCCAGCGTGTGCGCCGCTCTGAGCGCAGCGGCGATCTGCACCAGCTGCGTGTGCCCCGTCTCCCCGTACACGAGCGCCATGCCGAAGAGCAGGAAGCCGGACGCGAAGCCACCCAGCAGCAGGTACTTGAGCGCGGCCTCCTGGGAGCGCTCCTCCGTGCGCGAGAAGCCGCTGAGAACGTAGAGCGCGATCGACAGCAGCTCCACCCCCAGGAAGATGACCATCAGGCTCATCGCGCCGGCCAGCAGCATCATTCCCGTCGTCGCGGCGAGGATCAGTGCGTAGTACTCCCCGTAGTGCAGTCCGCGCCGGTTGAGATAGCTCGGGCTGATCATCACCACGAGCGCCGCGCTGATGAGCAGGATGTCGTCGACGAACAGCGAGAACCGATCGTAGGCGAACGATCCCGCGTACACGGTTCGTGCGTGGCCGGCGTCGACCCAACCGAAGATCGTCACGCCGAACGCAGCGGCGAGGCCCACGAGGCTGAAGAACGCGAGCTGACCGCGGTGCGCCGGCGGCACCACGAGGTCGAGGAGCATCAGCGCGACGAACGCGCCCGCGAGGACGAGCTCCGGCAGGATGCCGATCACGTCGCCGCCACCCGGGAAGCGCAGCGCCGGGATCGCGGCGACGAGGTGCGACGTCATTGGCGCCCCGACTGCTCGGCCTGCTCCTGCGACAGGCCCACGTACTGCACGACGGCGGGCTTCGCGATGTCGCCCACTGGCCGCGGGTAGACGCCGAGGAACACCATCAGCGCGGCGAGCGGGGCGAGCAGCAGGCCCTCCCGCAGGCGCAGGTCCTTCACCGCATCGAGCCCCTGTTTGAGCGTGTTGTGCATCACCCCCTGGTGCAGCCGCAACATGTACCAGCAGGCGAGCACCACCCCGGTGCCTGCGACCACCGCGTAGATCCAGTTGAGCTGGAAGGCGCCGAGCATGATCGTGAACTCGCCGACGAAGCTGTTCATGCCCGGCATGCCCAAGCCGGCGAGCGTGGCCACCAGGAAGAAGAAGTACAGCCAGGGCATCCGCTTCTCGAGCCCGGCGATCTCGTGCAGGTCACGCGTGCCCGTCCGCGCCTCCACGATGCCGGCGATGAGGAACAGCGCGGCGATGATGATCCCGTGGTTGACGATCTGGATCACGGCGCCGTTGAGACCATTGTCGTTGAGCGCGAAGATCCCGAGCGCGATGAAGCCCAGGTGGCTGATGCTCGCGTACGCGACGATGCGCTTGATGTCGCGCTCGCTGAGCGCCATGAGCGCACCGTAGACGATGCTCAGCACGGCGAGCGCGGCCAGGATCCACTTGAAGAAGTGCACCGGCTCGGGGAAGAGCGTGAGCCCGAAGCGGATGAACCCGTACGCGCCCATCTTGCTCACGACCCCGGCGAAGAACACCAGTGTCGAGGGCGGCTGCGACTCGTAGAGGTCGGGCAGCCAGGTGTGGAAGGGAACGATGGGAATCTTGATGGCGAAGGCGACTGCGAACGCCATGAACGCCAGCTCCGCGGGCGTGAACGTCGAGACGTTGAGGCCCGGTATCACGAGGGCGGTGTGGCTCTGCGGGAGGTTCACGATCAGCGTCTGCAGGTCGAACGAGTGGACTGACTGCGGCCCCCCCTGGCCGTACGCGAGGAAGATGATCGCGACGAGCATGAGCAGGCTGCCGGCCACCGTGTAGACGATGAACTTCAGAGTCGCCGGGCCTCGCTTCGCGCTCCCGAAGTTGGCGAGCAGGAAGTAGAGCGGGACGAGCATCCCCTCCCAGAACACGTAGAAGAGCAGGAGGTCGAGGCTGAGCAGGATGCCGGTCGTCGCCGTCTGAACGACGAGCATGAGCCCGCAGTAGAACTTCAGACGCTCCGTGGCGCGCGCCGATATCGCCAGCGCGGCAACCAGGAAGACGCCGGCGTTGAGCGCCAGCAGCCACGCCGACATGCCGTCGACGCCGACGTGGTAGCTCGAGTCGATCGCGGGGATCCAGCGCAGCCGCTCCTCGAAGTACACCGTGAGCGGCGTGCCGCTGCCGGCCGTGTGCGGGATGGACGCCACCACCATCCCCACCAGCACCGCGGACGCCGTCGCGGCGAGGAGGGTGAGGCCCTTGATCGCGCCGCGGGACTCGCGCGGCAGGAACTGGACCAGGATCGCTGCCCCCAGCGGGAGCACGAGCAGGATTGTCAGCCAGGGCACGTGGTTGCTCATCGCGTCGCGAACACCACGATGTAGAGGACGAACGCCACCGCCGCCACGGCAAACACGGAGGCGTAGTCGCGCAGCAGTCCGGTCTGCAGCGACCGGAGGTCGATGCTGAAGCCGCGCATGATGTCGACGAGCCCTCGAATCCAGCCGTCCAGGTAGTTGGGCTCGACCACCCGCCGCAGTGTCCCCGCCAGCTGCTTGGAGGGCCGCACCAGGTAGCGGTCGTAGATCTCGTCGAAGTAGAACTTGTTGTAGGAGAGCAGCGACAGGTCGCGCACCACCGGCTGCAGTGACGGCAGGCGCTGCGAGACGTCCTGGAGGAGCTCCGGCGGGCTCGGCTTGCGCAACAGCCAGATCTGTCGCGCGGCGCCGGCGCCGAGCAGGCTCGCGGCCGTGCCGATCAGGAGCGCGACGACGGCGAGGCCGGTGTGCGGCTCCACCGCCACGCCACCGGCGGTCGCGAACACGGGGCTGAGGAAGTCGTTGAACACGTGGAGCGTGTTCGGCACCGGAAACTGCAGCGGCCAGGCGACCACGAGCGCGAGGACGCCGAGCACCGCAACCGGGATCAGCATGACGTTGCGCGCTTCCTTGGCAGCGAAGACGCGCGCGGTCTGCGCCTCGCCGTGGAACACGGTAGCCCACAGCCGGAACGCGTACAGGCCGGTGAGGACGTTGACCACCACGCCCACGACGTAGAGCAGCCACGGCGCCCCGCCCGGGCCGGCGACGGTGCCGAATCCGAGCAGGTTCTCCTTGCTGAACCACCCCGACCAGATGGGTATACCGGCGAGCGCCAGCGACCCGGAGAGGAACGAGAGATGCGTCCAGCGCATGCGCGCCGCCAGGCCACCCATGAGCCTGATGTCCTGCTCGTCGTGCAGCGCGTGGATCACGTTGCCCGCGGCCATGAAGAGCAGCGCCTTGAACACCGCGTGCGTCGTGAAGTGGAACAGGCCTGCCGCGTACGCGCCGATGCCGACCGCGTAGATCATCAACCCGATCTGCGACATGGTCGAGTACGCGATCACGCGCTTGATGTCGACCTGGCTCAGGGCGATGATGCCGGCCATCAGCGCAGTGCCCATCCCGACGCACGCCACCATCCCCTGCGCCACCGGGGCGCGCGCGAACAGCGGGCTGAACCGGGCGATGAGATAGACGCCGGCGGTCACCATCGTGGCGGCGTGGATGAGCGCCGACACGGGCGTCGGGCCCTCCATAGCGTCGGGAAGCCACGTGTGCAGCGGGAACTGCGCGCTCTTGGCGAAGGCGCCGACCGCCAGCAGGGAGCAGATGCCGGTGACGAGGATGCCGCCGTGCTCGAACGACGACGCATGCGCGAAGATGCCGGGCAGGCTGAGCGTGCCGACGTGGACGACGATGAGAAACGCCGCGATCACCATCGCCACGTCGCCGATCACCTGCGTGATGAAGGCTTTTCGTGCCGCCTCGACCGCGCTCGGCCGGTCGTACCAGAAGCCGATCAGCAGGTAGCTGCTCAGCGCGACCAGCGCCCAGCCGATGATGAGGATCAGGAGGTCGGCTGCGAGCACCAGCGTGAGCATCGAGAACACGAAGAAGTTCATGTAGGAGAAGAAACGGGCCACGCCCGGGTCGTGCTCCATGTACCCGACGCTGTACACGTGGATCAGGAAGCCGACGCCCGTGATCACCATCATCATCAGCGCGCTGAGCGGATCCAGCGTGAAGTCCACGCCGACGCTGAGATTGCCCTTGCCGAGGTCCAGCCACTGCCACAGACGCACGGTCGTCGCCGCGTGACCGGCGGGGGCTGTGATCACGTCGCCGAGCACGAAGCACGCGAGGATGAAGGACGCGAGGATGCTGAGCGTCCCGACCAGGTTGACGAAGCTGCGTCCGAGGCGCGGTCCCAGGAGCCCGTTCAGCGCCGCGCCGGCCAGCGGGAAGGCCAGGATCAGGCCGACGAACCAGGAAGCGGTGGTGACGCTCACTGGCTCAGCTCGCTCAGATCGTCGACGTCGAGCTCGCGGCCGATGCGGAAGATCTGCGTGATGAGTGCGAGCCCCACCACCACCTCGGCGGCGGCGACCACGATCACCATGAAGGCGAACACCTGGCCCTCCTGGCTGTTGAGGAAGCGGCCGTACGCCACCAGCGCGAGGTTGCCCGCGTTAAGCATCAGCTCGATGCACATGAACACGACGAGGGGGTTGCGCCGGACCAGCACGCCCGCGGCGCCGACGGTGAAGAGAAAGGCCGACAGCCCCAGCAGGTACGGGAACAGCTGGGTGCTCAGCATTGCGTCAGCGCGCGGTTCGCCGCGTGAGGTACACGGCTCCGATGGCGGCCACCAGCAGCAGCAGCGACGTGATCTCGAAGGGGAGCAGGAACGTCGTGAACAGCTGTCCGCCCACGGTCTGCACGTTCCCCGCCGCGTTCACCGCGTCGACGGGGAACGAGAACGTGTGGTACGGATCGTTGGCGGCGCCGATCAGCTGACCGTGCATGCCCTGCGCGTTGAACGTGATCCCGTTGCGCGCCGTGACGAACACGAGGATCGTGGTCACCAGGACTCCGACGAGCCCGACGGTGCCGCGCCAGTCCAGCGTGGGGCGGTCCTCTGCCTCGGGGTTGAGCAACGCGATGATGAACACGAACAGCACCATCACCGCGCCCGCGTAGATGATCACCTGCACCGCGAACAGGAACTGTGCGTTGAGCAACAGGAAGATCACCGCCAGCAGCGCCACGGTGAGCACGAGGCTCAGCGCCGAGTAGATGGTCTGACGCGACAGCACCACGCCCACCGAGCTGAGCGCGGTCAGCCCCATGACGATGGCGAGCAGCGTCGTCATGGGCGCTCGGGCTCGTTCGGCTCGATGATTCGTGGAACGTGCGCGGGAACGCCGAGGTCTCCCGGCTGGGGGGCGCCTCCGTGGCGCGCGTCCAGCGGGTCCCACGCCGCGCGAGGGCTGGGACCGGGATCGAACTCCTCCCTCCCCTTCTGGTCAGCTCCCGCTCCCATCGGACTCGGTGCAGTGCGGTTGTACGCGAAGTTCGGCCACGACTCGAGCAGCTCGGCCTTGGTCACCACCGTGCGCTCGCGCCGGTAGTCGGCGAGCTCGAAGCGGGGGCCGAGCGTGATCGCCTCGGTGGGGCACGCCTCGGCGCAGTAGCCGCAGTAGATGCAGCGCATGAGGTTGATCTCGTAGCGCTCCGCGAACCGCTCGCCCGGCGACACCGGGTTGGCCGGGTCGTTCTCCGCCGACAGCACGTAGATGCATCCGACCGGACACGCGGCCGCGCACAGCTCGCACCCGATGCAGCGCTCCAGACCGTTGTCGTAGCGGTGCAGGATGTGGCGGCCGCGATGACGCGGCATGATGGGCTTCTGCTCCTCGGGCCACTGCAGCGTGATCGGCCTGCTGAGCATCTTCTTCATCGTGAAGGCGAGGCCCTGGACGAGCTCCTTGATCACAGCACCCCTCCGACCGGCCCCGAGCAGTCCCAGCGCGCGCCGCTGCGCTCAAAGCTACGGACTTCGGGCTCGCGCTGCTGCGCCAGTGTCGCGCTCGCCCTCAGTCCTACACATTCGCGCTGCGGCGCACGCCGCGACTGCGCGGGGCCGCGCCGTCGAAGGCTGCTGCTCATGAAGCTCTCAAGGCGACGACTGTGCCTGTGATGAGGATGTTCAGCAGGCCGAGTGGCAGCAGGACCTTCCAGCCAAAGTTCATCAGCCGGTCGTAGCGCAGCCGGGGGAACGTCCAGCGCACCCACATCATGAAGAACAGGAGCGCGATCACCTTGCCGAGGAACCAGAGCGGCCCCGGGATCCAGTCGAACGGGTGCCACGGGAAGATCGGCAGCCAGCCGCCGAGGAACAGCGCCGTGGCGATAGAACAGACCGTGACCATGTTCACGTACTCGCCGAGGAAGTAGAGACCGAAACGCATCGACGAGTACTCGGTGTGATACCCGCCCACCAACTCGGTCTCCGCCTCGGGGAGGTCGAACGGCGCGCGGTTGGTCTCGGCGAACGCGGCGGTGAAGTACAGCACGAAGCCGAGCGGCTGCAGCACGACGAACCACAGGTGCTGCTGCGAGCCCACCATCTGCTCCAGGTCCAGCGACCCGGCGAGGATCACGACGCCGATCAGCGCGAACGCCACGGCCATCTCGTACGAGATCAGCTGCGCAGAGCCGCGCAGCCCGCCGAGCAGCGAGTACTTGCTGTTCGCCGCCCAGCCGCCGAGGAACAGCGAGTACACGCCGAGTGAGGTGACCCCCAGGATGAACAGCAGGCCGACGTTGAGGTGCGTGATGTCCCAGTGGAACTGGTATCCGAACCACGAGTTGGTGCCCAGCGGGATGACCGCGTACGCGAGGATCGCCGCAGCACCGGCGAGGCTGGGGCCCACGACGTAGAGGAGCCGGTCGCGGCCGGCCGGCGCGATCGTCTCCTTGAAGAAGAGCTTCACCCCGTCCGCCGCAGGTTGGAGCAGGCCGAACGGCCCCACCCTGTTGGGGCCGTAGCGCAGCTGGATGCGCGCCGAGACCTTGCGCTCGGCCAGCGTCAGGTACGCGAACGCCGTGGCCAGAAAGAGCACGAGGACCACCGCCTTAAGCAGCAGCACCCACCAGAAGTCGCCGCCGATGCTCGTGGTCCAGACGTCTGCGATCACGCCACCGCCTCCTCGACGAAGAGCGCCCTCCCGCCATTGCCGGCGGCGGCGTACTGCGGCAGCGCGCCGCGCAGCTCGCGATTCACGCTGAGAGGGTCGCCCGCCCCCCAGCCCTCGGCGCCGAGCTGCGCCGCGAGCGCAGTGAGAACCCTGGTCTCGGCCGGTGTCGACGACGCTGCCGGAAGCGCCGGCCGGATGCGCTGCACGCGCCCCTCGACATTGGTGACCGATCCGAGCTTCTCGAAGACGGTGTGCCCGGGGATGAGCACGTGAGCGTGCTTGGCGATGGTCCCCGGCCGGGTGTCGATGGCCACCACGACCTCCGCGCGCCGCAGCGCGCGCGTGAGCACCTCGTCGGCCGCTTCCACAGCCGGGTTGTGGCCCAGAAAGAGGAGCGCCGAGATCCTCCCCGCCGCAGCGGACTCGAGCATGTCGCGGCCGCAACTTCCCACCTTCGCTGCCCTGCGATACCCGGGCAGCAGGTTGGGCAGAACGCCGAGGTCCTTGGCGCCGCGTCCGTTGATGCCGCGGGTGACGGTGAGCCGGCGCACGCGCGTTCCCGCTCGCGCTAGGGACTCCGCCAGCCGGACGGCGCCGTCGCGATTGCCCTCGTCGCACACGAGGCCCACGCGCTGCCTGCCCGCGAGCGCGCCCTTCAGGCTCGATGCGTCGGCGTCGCGGTCCACCCGGTGCACGGAGACGCCCCGCTTGCGCTCGGCCTTGTACAGCCGCAGCGTCAGCACCGGAGCCTCCCGCTCCGGCTCCTCGCCGAGCACCACCAGCGCGTCGCACTCCTCGATGTCGGCGATGCCGAGCTCGTGCTCCGCGGCGGTGAGGTCGGTGAACGGGTCGAGCTGATGGTCGATGTGGGGCGTGCCGATGACGTCACGCGCGAGCCGCTGCAGCAGCCACAGCTCCTCGTTGGTCGCCAGCGGCGACCCGAAGACCCCCACGGCCTCGCCTCCGCTCTTCTCCACCACGGCGCGAATCTGTCTGGCGGCCTCGCCGATCGCCTCGCCGGCGGTGACGTCGCGAGCGTCGCCCGAACGAGGCCGGATCGTGCTTCGGCGCACGCGCTCTGGGCTGTTCCAGGCGGGGAAGCTGTAGCGCCCCCGGTCACAGAGCCACATGTCGTCGACGAGCGGGTTGTCCCGCGACGCGAAGCGCTTGATCTCGAAGTCCCGCGAGTCGACGTTGATATTGCAGCCGTACGAGCACTCTGGACACACGCTCGCCACCCGCTGCAGCTCCCAGGGACGCGACTTGAAGCGGTACTCCCGGTGCGTGAGCGCACCCACCGGGCACACCTCGGGCAGGTTGCCCTGGAAGGCGGATCGCAGGGGTTGCTCGTTGAACGTCGTGACGAGCGTCTGCACGCCGCGCTGTTCGAGCACGATCTCCTTCTCGCCCGTGATCTCGTCGTAGTAGCGGACACAGCGCCAGCAGAGGATGCAGCGCTCCTGGTCCAGCTCGATGTGCTCGGAGAGCGGCACCGCCTTGTTGAAGTGCACCTTCTCGGTGATCGGAAAGCGCGACACGCCGGGTCCGTAGCGAAACGTGAAGTCCTGCAGATCGCACTCGCCGCCGCGGTCGCACACCGGGCAGTCGAGCGGATGGTTGATGAGCAGGAACTCGAGGATGCCCTCGCGCATCTTGACCACCTCCGCGTTGTTGGTGGTCACGTTCATGCCCTCCGCCACGTACGTCGCGCACGCGGGCTGCAGCTTAGGGAACTTCTCGACGTGCACGAGGCACATGCGGCAGACGGCGACGGGGTCCATCTTGGGATGCGAGCAGTAGATCGGAATGTGGATGCCCTGCTGGAGCGCCGCGTCCAGCACAAGCATGCCCTTGGGAACGCGCACGCTCTTTCCGTCGATCGTGACGGAAACCCGGCCGTCGTCCTGGGCCGCGCCGTTGCTCGCCATGGGACTAGGCGACCTTCGCCAGGGAGCGAGCCTTGACGGGACACGAGCCGGCTTCGCAGTGCCCTTCGAACTCGTCGCGGAAGGCGCGGAACGCCGACATCACGAACCAGGTGGCCGTGTCACCCAGCGGGCAGAAGCACCGCCCGTCCATGTTGTCGCAGATGTCGGTGAGCGTGGCCAGCTCCGTGAGTGTCGCCTCTCCCGCCTCGAGCCGGTGCATCAGCTGCGACTGGAAGTACGTGCCCTCCCGGCAGGGAACACACTTGCCGCACGACTCGTGCTGGTAGAAGTCGACGAGGCGCATCGAGTAGTCGACGAGGCACGCCGACTCGTCCATGAACACCATCGCGCCGGCTCCCAGCGACGACCCCGCCCGCGCCACGGCGTCCATGTCGAGGGGAAGATCGAGGTGTTCGGGGAGCAGCACCTGCATCGACCCGCCGCCGGGCTGGAAGGCCTTCAGCGTGGCTCCGTTCCACATGCCGCCGCACTCCTCGTCGAGCAGCTCCCGGATGGGCGTGCCCAGCTTCATCTCGTAGGTCCCGGGGCGGTTGATGTGGCCGCTGCAGCAGAACAGCCTGGTGCCGGTGCTCTTCTCGGTGCCGAGCGATTTGAACCACTGACCACCACGCTCGACGATGTGCGGGAGGTTGCAGAGCGTCTCCACGTTGTTCACCACGGTCGGTTGCCCGTACAGGCCCTTGACCGCCGGAAACGGCGGCTTCAGCCGCGGCTGGCCGCGCAGGCCCTCGAGCGAATCGATGAGCGCCGTCTCCTCGCCGCAAATGTACGCGCCGGCTCCGCCATGCACGATGACGTCGCAGCGGAAGTCGCTGCCCGCGACCTTGTCGCCGACGTAGCCGGCGCTCCTCGCCTCCTCGACGGCGCGCTCGAGGAGCAGCCGCTGGTCGTGGTACTCGCCTCTGATGTAGATGAACGCCGTGTTCACCTGCAGCGCGTAGGCCGCGATGAGCACGCCTTCGATGAGCTGGTGCGGGCTCTCGTCGATGAGGTGGCGGTCCTTGAAGCAGCCCGGCTCTGACTCGTCGGCGTTGCAGCACAGGTATCGAGGAAAGACGTCCTTGGGGAGGAACGACCATTTCGTGCCGGTGGGAAACCCCGCCCCCCCGCGGCCACGGATCCCGCTGGTCTTGACCTCATCGATCAGCTGCTCCGGCGTGAACCTCCTGAAGACGTCGCGCAGCATCCGGTAGCCGCCGGTCCGCTCGTAGCCCTGGCGCGTCTGCAGCCCTTCGGCGCCGAAGTCCTTGGTCAGGAGCTTGTACTCGGCCATCGAGCCGGGAATCCTACCGTTCGCCCGACGCGGCGGTCTGCCGGTAGACGTCGAGGATCGAGTCCACTCGCTCCGGCGTCAGGTCCTCGTGGAAGTGGTGGTCCACCTGCATGGCGGGGGCGCCCCCACAGGCTCCGAGGCACTCGATGGTGCTCGACCACGTGAACGCGCCGTCGGACGTCGTCTCGCCGGAGGGACAGCCGAGGCTCTTCTCGAGGTGCGCCACGATTCCGTCCGCGCCGCGCAGCGCGCACGAGACGTTGGTGCACAGCACCACCTCGTGCCGTCCGTGAGGATGCTGGAAGTACATGGAATAGAAGGTGGCCACCGCCTCGACCTCGCTCGGCGGGAGCTGCAGCAGGCGGGCCACCTCGGCCATCGCGTCCGGGGTCAGGTGCCCGATCTCGTGCTGCACCGCCCACAGCGCGGGAAGCACCGCGCTGCGAGCCTGCGGGTATCTGTCTCGCGCGGTCTCGATCGCGGCGCGCGTGGTCCCGGAGAGCGGCCCGTCAGGCGCGTTCGGCGCGGCGGACGTGCGCCGCGCCTTAGGGGGCGGCGACGCCTCGGGCGTGCCGCTCACCGGTCCACATCTCCGAGCAGGATGTCGATGGAGCCGATCACCGTCACCACGTCGGCGATGAGCTCGTTGCGCACCATGTGCGGCAGCGCCGAGAGGTTGCTGAACGCGGGCGCTCGCACCTTGCATCGGTAGGGGCGGTTGCTGCCGTCGCTGACCAGGTAGAAGCCCAGCTCGCCACGTGGCGACTCGACGGCCTGGTACACCTGCCCGACCGGCGGGCGGAAGCCCTCGGTGACCAGCTTGAAGTGATAGATGAGCGACTCCATGCTGGTGTTGAGCTCGTTGCGAGGCGGCAGGGCAACCCGGCGGTCCGCCGTGTTCACGGGACCGTCGGGCAGGTTGTTGAACGCCTGCTCGATGATGCGCACCGACTCGCGCATCTCCTGCATGCGCACCAGGTAGCGGTCGTACGCGTCGCCGTGCGTTCCGATCGGGACGTCGAAGTCGAAGTGGTCGTACGAGCTGTACGGCTGCGCCTTGCGCAGGTCGTACGGCACGCCGCTGCCGCGCAGCACCGGCCCCGTGGCGCCGTACGCCATGGCGTCCTCGGCAGTAATCGGGCCCAGGCCCACCGTGCGCTCACGCCAGATCGGGTTCTTGGTGATGAGGAGCTCGTGCTCGTCGATGAGCCGCGGATACGTCTTGACGAAGTCCTCGACAAGCGCGTAGAAGCCGCTGGGCACGTCGGCCATGAGCCCGCCCACACGGATGAACGATGTGTGCATGCGCACGCCGCTCACGAGCTCGTTGATGTCCAGGATCTTCTCGCGGTCGCGCCACGCGTACAGAAAGGGCGTGGTGGCGCCGAGGTCGAGCGCGCTGGTGCCGTACCAGATGAGGTGGCTGGCGATCCGCGTGAGCTCGCACATGATCACGCGCAGGTACTGGGCGCGCAGCGGCACCTCGATGCCCAGCAGCCGCTCCACCGCGAGTGAGAATCCGAGGTTGTTGAAGAGTGGCGCCAGGTAGTCCATCCGGTCCGTGTACGGGATGCACTGCTGGTAGTTGTGGCGCTCGAAGTCCTTCTCGAAGCCTGTGTGCAGGTACCCGATGTCGGGGCGGCACTCGCGCACCACCTCGCCGTCCAAGTCGAGCACCAGACGCAGCACCCCGTGCGTCGACGGGTGCTGCGGGCCCATGTTCAGCTCCATCGTGTTGTCGCCGAGGTCGACGAGGTCGATGCTGTCCAGTCCCGCCGTGACGCCGAGCACCTCGCGCCCGTGCTCGAACTCCTCGGTGGACTCGTCGGTTTGTAGCGAGCCCGGAGGGGGCGGAAGCACGGTCATCGCGACTCTCCGGGCATCAGTGGCGGCCGTTCCGCTGCGGGCAGCGCCCACTCGACGTTGTGCGTGAACGCCACGGGCTCGCCGAAGGACGCGTAGTCCTTGCGCAGCGGGTGGCCGTCCCAGTCCTCCGGCAGCAGGATTCGCTGGAGGTCGTGATGGCCGACGAAGCGGATCCCGAGCAGGTCCCACGCCTCGCGCTCGTGCCAGTCCATGCCCGCGAAGACGCGCTCCAGCGAAGGCACTGAGGGATCGTCCTCGGGCACCTGCACGATCAGGCGGCACCAGTCGTTGTGCTGGATCGAACGCAGCTGATAGACGATGTCGAAGCGCGGCTCCTCGGGCTCGCGATCGGGCCAGTCGACCGCCGTGACGAACTGCGGCACCCGAAATTGTCCGTCCGAGTGGTCGCGCAGCAGCGTGCACGCCTCGACGAGGTGCTCACGATAGGTCCAGATCGTCTCCTCGCCGTACGCGACGCTCCGCCGCAGCACCGCGTCCGGCAGCTCCCGCTGCAGCAGGTCGGCGGCACGCGATCCGGCAACAGGGCGCGCAGCAGCGGCGGAGGGACTGACCTCGGTCATCTATCCCCTACCCGCGCAATGAGCTCGGCCGCTCGTGGGCGATCTTCTTCTGCAGCTTCACGATGGCGTCCAGCAACCCCTCGGGGCGCGGCGGGCAGCCCGGCAGGTAGACGTCGACGGGCACCACCTTGTCGACGCCTTGGATGATCGCGTAGTTGTTGAACATCCCTCCGCTGGAGGCGCAGGCGCCCATGCTGATCACCCACTTGGGCTCCGGCATCTGGTCGTAGATCTGGCGGAGCACAGGCCCCATCTTCTGGGAGACCCGGCCCGCGACGATCATCACGTCTGCCTGTCGCGGCGAGGCGCGGAAGACCTCGGCTCCGAACCTGGACATGTCGTACCGCGAGGTGCCGGTGGCCATCATCTCGATGGCGCAGCAGGCCAGGCCGAAGAGCGCAGGCCAGAGCGAGCTGTACCGCCCCCACTGGATGACCTTCTCGATGGAGGTGGTTATCACGCCCGCCTGCACGGCCGTGCGTTCAGCGGCTCCGACGCGCGGGAGCGCGATCGTGCCGGCGTCCGCGCGCAGAACGCGGGCGGCTGCGTCCGAGCCGCTCAGTCCCACCGAAGCGCTCCCTTGCGCCACACGTACACCAGGCCGACCAGCAGCGCCAGGATGAAGATCGACATCTCCACGATGCCGAAGACCTTCAGCTGACGAAGGATCGTCGCCCAGGGGAAGAGGAAGATCGATTCGACGTCGAAGATGATGAAGAGCATCGCCGTGACATAGAAGCCCACCGAGAAGCGGCGGCGAGCCGATTCCCTGGGCACGATGCCGCTCTCGTAGGGAAGGTCCTTCGCAGCCGACGGACGGCGAGGCCCGAGGAAGGAGCTGAGAGCCTGAGCGCCGACTCCGAAACCTACGCAGACGCCCAGGAAAACCAGGATCGGAGCGTAGTCCGAGAGCATCGGGCGCGATCGTAACAAAGGGTCTGACTTGGCCGGACAGGCTCCGGACGGCCGTCCGCGTACTCTTGTCGCTCCCGGCTCCAGAGGGTTTCCACATGAGCAAACCAGTTCCCACGTCCCTCCCGGTGATGGTCACCGGGGCCTCGAGCGGCATCGGCGAGGAGTTCGCGCGCCGGTTCGCCCAGCGGGGGCATCCGCTCACGATCGTCGCCCGGCGCGCGGACCGCCTGGAGGCCCTCGCCGACGAGCTCCGGCGGATGTACGGAGCCGAGGTCACAGTTCTTCCCGCCGACCTCGAGACCGCCAAAGGACGTGGCGCGGTCGCCAAGGTCCTCCGCCAGCCCGGCGCCTGCGTGCTGGTGAACAACGCGGGCTACGGGACCCGCGGGGCCGTCGCCGGCCTCGACCCGGCGCGCGAGCGCGGCGAGGTGCAGGTGAACGTGGTCGCCCTTCACGAGCTGACGCTTGCGGCACTGCCCGGGTTGGTCGAGGCTCGCACCGGCGGCATCATCAACATGGGAAGCACGGCCGCCTTCCAGCCACTCCCCTACATGGCCACGTACTCGGGCACCAAGGCGTTCGTCCTCCACTTCAGCGAGGCTCTCGCCGAGGAGCTGCGCGGGACCGGGGTGCGGATCACCGCGGTGTGCCCGGGACCGGTGCGCACAGAGTTCGACGAGATCTCGGGGGTCAACGGCAGTCTCAACTTCCTGCGACCGCTGAGCACCGAGAAGTGCGTGGCGGCGGCCCTGCACGCCTTCGACCGCGGACACGTCGTCTCGGTGCCGGGCCCGATCAATCTCGCGCTGGCCCAGAGCCCACGGCTGGCGCCGCGCGCGCTGGTCCGGCGCGTCACGAAGCCGATGCTCGCGCCGCGCTGACCGGGGCCTCCTCGGGGTCCACGACCTCCCCACCGTCCGCCCTGGCGGGAGGATGCGAGCCCTGATACGCCCCTTCCACGGGTCGCGACGCGGAAACAGTCCTCCTAAAGTCTCGACCACCTCCGTCAGCGCGGCGCCTGCCGTCTAGTAGGCTCTTGCGCTGTTGACCACCCTCGCTGAAGGCGCGACCGCGCCCGCTGACAACCTGACCGAGCGCGAGGCTCGCGCGAGAGCCGAGCTCATCTCCAACCCCGAGTACTCGATCGCGCTTACGCTGAGCGACGATCCGTCCCAGCCCACCTTCAGCAGCCTCACGACGATCGCGTTCGACGTCGCCGAGGATGCCGCGAGCACGTTCGTCGACCTCAGCGCTGCCCGGGTCGAGCGCGTCGTGCTCAACGGTGAGCCCCTTCCCGAAGCGGTGCGCGCGTACGACGGCGTCCGGCTGCACCTCCACGACCTACAGCGCGGCGCGAACCACCTCGAGGTCGTCGCGGACTGCGCGTACCACACGATCGGGGTCGGCCTGCACCGCCTCGTCGACCCGGTGGATCGCAAGGTCTACGTCTACACGCACTTCGAGCCCTTCGACGCGCACAAGGTGTTCGCCTGCTTCGACCAGCCCGATCTCAAGGGCCGGGTCTCGATGCGGGTCACGGCGCCGCAAAACTGGAGCGTGTGCGGGAACTCGAGCGTCGTCAGCAGGACCGACGTCGCGGGTGGCGTCTGCTGGACGTTCAAGCAGACGCCGCTCATCCCGACGTACCTGGTGGCGTTCGTCGCGGGCGAGTTCCACATCGTGCAGACCGAGCACAACGGAATCCCGCTCGGTCTCTGGTGCCGCGAGTCGCTCGCAACATACCTGGACCGGCAGGCGCCCGAGATCTTCGAGATCACGCGGCAAGGGCTGGACTTCTTCAGCGAGTACTTCGGGCTCGCCTACCCCTTCGACGAGTACAACCAGCTCTTCGTACCCGAGGCGAGCATGGGCGCGATGGAGAACCCCGGCTGCGTCACGTTCAACGAGCTGTACATCTTCCGCGGCCAGGCCACCGAGAATCAGCTGCTGCGGCGGGCCGAGACCATCCTCCACGAGATGGCGCACGTGCACGGGTTCGGCGACGTCGCCACCATGCGCTGGTGGGGTGACCTCTGGCTCAACGAGACCTTCGCGACGTACATGTCGAACGTGGCCATCGACGACGCCACCAGGTTCGACAACGCCTGGGTGGATTTCGCCAACACCGTCAAGAGCGTCGCGGCCCGGCAGGACCAGCTCGTGACGACGCATCGGATCGCGGACTCAGTTCCGGACACGGACTCGGTGCGCCGCAACTTCGACGGCATCACGTACCACAAGGGCGCGTCGGTGATGCGCCAGCTCGCGGCCTGGGTGGGCGAGGACGCCTTCCGCGAGGGCGTCCAGGACTACTTCCGACGCTACCGCTGGGGCAACGCCACGCTCAAGGATTTTCTCGACTGCATCGGCCGTGCCTCGGGTCGCGACGTCGCCGCCTGGTCGCAGCAGTGGCTGGAGACCGCCGGGATGAACGTGCTGCGGCCCCAGCTTCGGGTCGACGATGACCATTACTCCGAATTCGCCGTGATCCAGACGGCGGCCAAGGAAGACCATCCGACGCTCCGGACGCACCGCATCGCGGTCGGCCTCTACGACATGCAACCCGACGGCCACCTGCGGCGGCGTGAGTCCGTGCACGTCGACATCGCCGGCGAGCGCACCGAGGTGAGGGAGCTCGTCGGGGAGCGGGCCGCCGACCTGGTGCTGGTGAACGACCTCGACCTGACGTTCGCGAAGCTGCGCTTCGACCCCGGTTCCGTGACGACGCTGCTGGAGCACCTGTCGGCGATCGACGACCCGCTGGCTCGGGCCCTGTGCTGGGCAGCGCTCTGGGACATGACCCGTGACGCGGAGCTGCCCACCCGCCGCTACGTGGAACTGGTCGCGCGACACGCGCAGCGTGAGGAGGAGCCGGCGCTCATCGAGCGGGTGCTCAGCCAGGCCATCGCCGCGATCGACCAGTTCAGCGACCCCGGCCATCGCGACGTCGCCCGCGCGCAGTTGCGAGCGGCGGCCGCGGCGCAGGTCGAGCAGCTGCGCCCGGACAGCGTCACGCGACTCTCCTGGGTGCGCTGCATGATCACCACCAGCTCGAGCGCCGCAGACCTCGACTGGCTCGCGGGCGCCCTCGAATCGCGACAGGTCGTCCCCGGCGTGCCGATGGACACCGACCTCCGCTGGCTCGCCGTCGCGCGCCTGGCCACCATGGGGCAGTTGAGCGCCCAGGACATCGTCGCCGAGCTGGAGGTTGACCCCACGGACTTCGGGCGGCGGTACGCCGCGGCTTCGCTGGCCGCCCGCCCAGACCCGGTGGCCAAGGAGGAGGCCTGGCGGATCATCGAAGAGCTGGACAGGCCGCTGCCGCCGGCGTGGGCGTCGGTGATCCACGTGCCGGTGTCGCTCGCCACCAACGCGGCGATCATGCGTGGGTTCGCCTTCGGCGGCTTCATCGAAGGCGGCTTCTATCGCGCCGGCCAGGAGGACCTTGTTCGGCCCTACGTGGCGCGCTACGCCGAGCAGCTGCTGCGGGTCTGGGCCGAGCGCAGCATCGAGGACGCCGAGGAGTTCGCCGAGTCCCTGTACCCCCGGTACCTCACCGACGACTCGGTGACCGCCGCCGTCGACCGGCTGCTGGCTCGCGACGATCTGCCCAGCGCCGCGCGCCGCATCCTGCAGGAGGGCCGCGACGGAACGCTGCGGGCGAGGCGGGCGCGAGAGGCTGACGCCGCCGCCGCAGAGCGGGAGACCGTCGGCGCCCCGTCCCGCTGACGGCGCTCAGCTGGCGCTGAGCGTGGGGACCTCTGCCTCGGCCGCACCACACGGCGAGTTGCCGAGCCCGCCCTCGTCGGTGCCGCCGGCCCGTTCGTAGATCGCGGCCAGGCGGTCCACCGCGCGCGTCCAGGTAAACCGGGTCGCGCGCTGGCGAGCCCGCTCCCCCATCTGCTCGCGCAGGTCGGGGTCGCGCAGGACGCGCGCGATCGCGTCGGCGTAGTCGAGCGGGTCCCGGCCGGACACCAGCCAGCCGGTGACACCGTCGTCGACGACCTCGGTGAGACCGCCCACCGCGGCGGCGACGACCGGCGTCCCCTGCGCCTGCGCCTCGAGCGCCACCAACCCGAAGCTCTCGGTGAGCGACGGCACCACGCACACGTCGGCCAGCGCGTAGTAGTCGGGCAGGTGGTCGTGGCCCACGGCCCCGAGGAAGTGCACGCGTCCGGAGATGGCCATCTCGCGCACGCGCTGCTCGAGCCGGCCTCGCTCACCTCCGTCGCGGCTGCCGCCGTCGCCGCTGTTGTCGCCGGCCACCAGCACATGGACATCCTTGAAGGCCGGGTCCGCGCCCAGCGCCGCGACCGCGTCGAGCAGCGTCTCCGCGCCCTTGAGCGGTTCGAGGCGGCCGGCGAAGAGCACGATCCGCTTGCCCTCGAGGTCGAGACGCCTGCGCAGGGACGAGGTCTCGCGACGGTCGAACAGCCGCGGGTCCACGCCCGGTTGGGCGATGCAGATCCGCTCCTTGGAGGCCGAGTAGAGGCGGATAAGGTCCTTGGCTTCGGACACGCTGGAGGCGACGAGCCGGTCCGCCCCGGCGACCATCTGCATCTCCGCCCTGGCCCGCACCGCGTCGAGCGGCAACCCCGCGCGAGCCTTGGTCCGGGCCAGCGTATGGAAGGACTGGATCCACGGTACGTCCCACGAGTCGCGCAGCGACTGCGCAACCAGCCCGCCCAGCCAGTAATGGCCGTGAATGGCACGATATAGCCGGCCCTCGCTGAAGGCGTGATCGCGCACCCGGTCGGCGAATTCGTCGCAGAGGAAGCGCACCTCGTCCTTGCGCATCTTTGCCGCGGGGCCCACCCGGAGGCGGATCACCCGGCTCCGCTGCACGATCAGCTCCTCGTCCGGAGCCGAGCGGGAGTCGCGGCGCACGAACACGTCGGTGGGAATGTCGCGCTCCGCCAGGCCCTCGCTGATGCGCCGGATAGCGAGGTTCATGCCCCCGTTCTCGCCGCCGCCCAACTCCGAGAGCGGCGACGCATGTACCGAGATGATCGCGATAGCGCGTCCCGCGCCGGGTTGCATGAACCCAGTCTAGCCCTCCCCCGCGCGATGCCTCCTCATTGCGGGTGCCATACTTCGACGCACAACTGAATAGGCGCCGCTGGTGACGGGAAGCCGGTGAGAATCCGGCGCTGTCGCGCAACTGTCAGCGGGGAGCCACGGCCACTGTGCCACTGGAGGAACGTCCTCTGGGAAGGCGGCCGGCGGTGACGATCCGTGAGCCAGGAGACCGATCAGCGGGGCAGCCCGAACGTTCGGGCGCTTCCTTCACCCCCGCGCGTAACGGGAGGTCGGCCTCACGCGGCAGGGGACCCATCCGGCGAGGTGAAGCCCACAGAGCCGCACGAGGTGTGAGCGATGCGACGGGTGAGAACGCTCGTTGGCGCAGCTCTGGTGTTCAGCACGCTGGCCGGCGCGTGGGCGCTGGTGGCCGCGGTTCCGCGAGCGCACGCACAGGACGATCCGGCGTCGCGAGCGCTCCTCTATCTGCAGGAGCAGCAGTCGGGAAGGGACGGGTCGGTGCCCTCGCCGTCTCCGGGCAGCTTCGGGGCCGGCGAGCTCTACGCGGTGGGCGC
>Ga0307477_10000164_pt1 | contig 93664 bp, 58 predicted proteins | sample atmos_gasesECM2C_FD_203316 | JGI IMG/M metagenome (GOLD analysis project Ga0307477, IMG submission 203316) | Hardwood forest soil microbial communities from Morgan-Monroe State Forest, Indiana, United States - atmos_gasesECM2C_515 | ecosystem: Environmental > Terrestrial > Soil > Temperate... | reverse complement strand
CGTGATCACGAATGTGCGCGCGACGCTGGTCCACGCATCGGTGCGCCACACGCCGAGAATGTCGTGCTCACTGCGTGCGACGGCGACCACGGCCGGATAACCCGGCACTCGGCGCAGGCTCACCAGCGTGCGCCCGAGCTGCGGGTGCACGAGCACGCTATGCAGCGCCTCCGCCGCACCGAGGTCGCGCAGCGCCCCGAGCCACGGCGACGGTCCGGACACGATGCCGGCGCGCTCGCGGCTCACGAGGGTGGTGCCATCGGCGCGCAGCAGCTCGACGCTGCTGCCTGCGCCCAGGTCGAGGGCGCTGTAGAAGCGCCGCACGTACGCGACGTCGACCGTGGCACCGACGATCCCGCGAAAGTGCGGACCAGGGAGACGGCGGCTGAGGACGAAGGTGGGCTCGCCGGTGACGCGGCTGATGAAGGGTTCGCTGACGTACAGGCCGAGGTCCGGGTGGTCGCGCTGGGCGGTGTAGTACGAGCGGTCGCTGAGGTCGGTGGTAGCGGCACCGACGGCGGTGCTCAGGTGCAGCTGCCGGGCGGGATCGAACAGGAAGAGATTCCTGACCTGCGGCACGCCGCTCGTGTGGCGTCGCATCAGGTCCGGGATGCTGTCGCGCGGAACCGGCGTGGTGAGCGTATCGGGATCGAGCAGCGCCGCCTGCTCGAGGATCAGATCGGTGGCCTGCAGCGCGCGTGCCGCCTGCTCGCTGAGCGCGCTCGCGATGTTGGCGTGCTGCCGGGCGGCAAGGGCCAGTGTCTCCTGCCGATCGCGCACCAGGTCGAAGAGCGTCGACAGCCACACTGCCGCGCATACCGCTGCGACGATGAGCATCAGCCGCACCCGCAGCGCCCGGGCGCGCATCCCTTCGCGGCGCGCCGTGCCCGTCAGCGGTGACATCGGTCGCCGGCCGCCGAACCCGTGCCGAGGCCGAGGGCCACGTACAGCTCGCCCCGTGTGAACGGCTTCGCCAGGATGCGCGTCGCGCCGAGTCTCAGGGCCATGGCATCATTCCCGGTGTCGCCCGCGGCGAACCGGCCCGAGGCAAGCACGATCGCGGCGCGCGGGTAGGCGCGCCGCCAGGAAGCCAGGATCTCATGAGCCTGCTGCTGACATGCCACGTCGACCAGTATCGCATCGATGTCCCCGGCGGCCTGCAGACCCGGCTGCGGCCAGACGGGGCAGGCGCCGCTCGCCTCGAGCCATTCACGCAGCAGGTCCCGGTGGAGACTATCATGCTCGATGATCAGGACGCGCTTCACAGGAAAGCCCTGCGGTGAGCGACGTCCCGACGCCACACGTCCTCGTAGTCGACGACGATCCTACGATCCGACGCCTGGTCGATGATTATCTCGGGCAGAACGATTTCCGCGTGTCGGGGGTGAGCGACGGCGCGGAACTGCGGCGCGCGCTGCAGGCGCAGGTGGTCGACCTGGTGCTGCTCGATCTGCGCCTGCGCGGCGAGGACGGCATGCAGCTGCTGCGCGCACTGCGCGCCGAGTCGCAGATCCCGATCATCATCCTCACCGGCCGAGCGGAGGAAGCCGACCAGGTGATGGGGCTCGAGCTCGGAGCGGATGACTACCTCACCAAGCCCTTCAGGCCGCGCGAGCTGCTGGCGCGCATTCGCACCGTCCTGCGGCGTACACGCGCCGGACAGGAGGGACACGGAGCGCCGGTGTGCCGCGCTTATCGCCTCCCGGGTTGGGAGCTCAACCTGCGGACCCGCCGGCTCACCGCCGGCGACGGTGCCGAGGTCAGCCTGAGCAACGGTGAGTTCAACCTGCTCGCCGCCCTGCTCGCCACCGCCAACCGCGTGGTAACGCGCGACCAGCTGATCGAGCTCAGCCGCCGCTACGACAACGAGGTCTACGACCGCGCCATCGACGTGCAGATCCTGCGTCTGCGCCGCAAGATCGAGGCAAATCCCGCCGAGCCGCGCATCATCGTCACGGAGCGTGGCGTCGGCTACCGTGTTGCGGTCCCCGTCGAAGCCGTCTATTGATGAGGCAGCGTCGCTCACGCTGAATTGCGTTGGCGCGCACCGTGGCGCACGTAGCGGCGGCCTGTCCCGCCGGTTACGCAGTCTCTGAGGCGCGCGTCACCGCCCGCTTACCGGGGGCATTTCACCTGTAATACCCGCACCGCAGGTGCGCAACGGCGGGTAAGCCGCAGTGCGCTATGGTGGGGTAGCCATGTGGATCGTCCGCCTCGCGCTGCGGCGCCCGTACACCTTTCTGGTGCTCGCCATCGTGATCACACTGTTCGGCGTGTTCGCGATTCTGCGCATGCCGACCGACATTTTTCCGAATATCAGGATCCCGGTAGTCGCCACGGTCTGGAAGTACTCGGGGCTGTCTCCCGACCAGATGGCCAATCGCCTGGTACTGCAGGCCGAGCGCAGTGCACAGACCACGGTCAACGACGTCGAGCACACCGAATCGCTGTCGCTCACCGGCACGGCGATCGTCAAGTACTTCTTCCAGCCGAGCGCCGATGAGTCGCTGTCGTTCGCGCAGATCACGGGCGTGTCCGAGTCGCAGCTGCGCTCCGCACCGCCCGGCACCACCCCGCCCTTCATACTCGCCTACAACGCCTCGACGGTGCCGATCCTGCAGCTCGCGCTCTCGAGCGAGCAGCTGTCGGAGGCGCAGCTCTTCGATCAGGGCAACAACATCATTCGTACCGGGCTCGCAACCATACAGGGCGCCTCCATGCCCTACCCTTACGGCGGGCTGCAACGTCAGGTGCAGGCCGATCTCGATCCGGCCGCGCTGCGCGCAACCGGCCTGTCGGGCAACGATGTGACCAGTGCGCTGGCAGCGCAGAACTCGATCCTGCCTGCCGGCACGCAAAAGATCGGCGATCGTGAGTACTTCGTCACCGTCAACTCCAACCCCTCGACCATCGCCGGGCTCAACGACCTGCCAGTGGCGGTGCGCAACGGCAGCGTCATCTACGTGCGCGACGTGGCGCACATTCGTGACGGTTACCCGCCGCAGACCAACGTCGTGCGCCGCGACGGCCACCGCGGCGTGCTGATGAGCGTGCTGAAGACCGGCAACGCCTCGACACTCGACATCATCAAGGAGATCAAGCAGCGCCTGCCGGCGATTCGCAACCAGCTGCCGCTCGGCTTCAACATCGATCTGGTCGGCGATCAATCGCTGTTCGTGCGCGCCGCCATCAGCGGCGTGGTGCGCGAGGCGGTGATCGCCGCCTGCCTCACCGCGCTCATGATCCTGCTGTTCCTCGGCAGCTGGCGCAGCACGCTGATCATCGCCATCTCCATTCCGCTCTCGATTCTCGCCTCGCTTATCTGCCTGTCGGCCCTCGGCGAGACCATCAACATCATGACACTCGGCGGACTGGCGCTGGCAGTCGGGATTCTGGTCGATGACGCCACCGTGACCATCGAGAACATCAACATGCATCTCGAGCAGGGCCAGGAAGTCGAGCAGGCGATTCTCAACGGCGCGCACGAGATCGCGCTGCCGGCGCTGGTGTCGACGCTCGCTATCTGCATCGTGTTCGTGCCCATGTTCATGCTCGCCGGGATTGCGCGCTACCTGTTCGTGCCGCTCGCCGAAGCGGTGGTGTTCGCGATGCTCGCCTCCTACCTGCTGTCGCGAACGCTGGTGCCGACACTCGCCAAGTACTGGCTGCAGCGCCACGCCGAGCGCCGCGCCGCACCCGGCCACCCGCTCGAGCTCCTGCAGTGGCGCTTCGAGCAGTGGTTCGGGCGCGTCCGCCACGCCTACCGCGCACTGCTCGAGCGTGTGCTCGATGCCGGCAGGCGCTTTGCCATGCCGTTCATCGGCGCGATGGCCGCCACCGCGCTGCTCGCCTTTCCACTCGGTCGCTTTCTGCCGGGACTCGGCCAGGACTTCTTCCCGAGCGTCGACGCCGGACAGATCAAGCTGCACGTGCGCGCGGCGACCGGGCTGCGGATCGAGGAGACCGCGGTGCTGTGTGATCGCATCGAAGCCAGCATCCGCGGCATCATTCCGGCGCGCGAGATCGACACCATCGTCGACAACATCGGTGTGCCGTACAGCGGCATCAACACGACCTACTCGACCTCTGCGCCGGTCGGACCCGGCGATGCGGACATTTTCGTCAATCTCAAGCCCCGCCATAATCCGACCGAGCGCTACGTGCGTGACTTGCGCAGCAGGCTGGTGCCGCTCTACCCCTCCACCAGCTTCGCCTTCCTGCCGGCCGATATCGTCAGCCAGATACTCAACTTCGGCCTGCCCTCGCCGATCGACGTCCAGGTATCGGGCCTCAACATGGATGCCAACCGCGCCTACGCTCGGCGGCTGCTGACGCGCATGCAGGCCATCCCGGGACTGGTGGACATTCGTATCCAGCAGGCCTTCGACTACCCCACGCTCAACGTCGATGTCGATCGCACCAAGGCAGCGCTGCTGCGACTGACCGAGACCGACGTCGCCTCCGACCTGCTGACATCGCTGTCCGGCAGCTCGCAGACCCTGCTGTCGTTCTGGATCGATCCGAAGACCGGCAGCCAGTATCCCGTCGTGGCGCAGACGCCGCAGTTCCGGCTCGCCTCATTGACCGACCTGGTGACCACGCCCGTCACCACCAACGGTGGCTCGGCTGCGGGCGGCGTCGGCGGATCGGCCACCTCAGGGAGCGCGGACAACGGCGGGGGCCTGCAGCTGCTTGCGAATCTTGCCACCTTCAGTCGCAGCGAGTCGCCCGCCGTGGTGAACCACTACAATTCGACCCCGGTCATCGACGTGTATGCGGGCGTGGACGGCGCCGACCTCGGATTCGTCGCCGCGCAGATCAGGCGCATCGTCGCAGACAGCGCGCCCTCCCTGCCGCGCGGCACACAGGTGACGGTGCGCGGTCAGGTCCAGACCATGAGCGACTCGTTCACGGGGCTGCTGATCGGGCTTGCCGGCGCGGTGGTGCTGGTGTACCTCCTGATCGTGGTGAACTTTCAGTCGTGGCGCGATCCCTTCATCATCATCACCGCTCTGCCCGCCGCGCTCGCCGGCATCGTCTGGATGCTGTTTCTGACCCACACGCCGGTGAGCGTGCCGGCGCTCACCGGCGCCATCATGTGCATGGGCGTGGCGACCGCCAACAGCGTGCTGGTCGTGAGCTTCGCCCGTCAGCGCATGGACGCCGGCGACGACGCCGCACACGCCGCGCTGCAGGCGGGCTTCACCCGCTTTCGCCCCGTGCTGATGACTGCGCTGGCGATGATCATCGGCATGGTGCCGATGGCGCTCGGACTCGGTGAGGGCGGCGAGCAGAACGCACCCCTCGGGCGTGCCGTGATCGGCGGTCTGGTGTTTGCGACCGTCGCCACACTGTTTTTCGTGCCGACGGTCTTCTCCCTGGTGCACGGACGCCGGAGCGCCTGATGCCGGAACCTGCCCCGACAACCGCGCACAGCGACGCACGCACGCGACGCTACCTCTGGATCCTGATCGGCGTGGCGGTGTTCCTGTCCGTGTGGGGCATCCTGAGTCGCCTGCTCGCGCGCAACGCCCTCGAGCGCCAGGCAGCCGCGGCCGCCGTCCCAACTGTCAGCATCACGCGCCCCACCTCCGGCCCGGCCACCGATCGGCTGGTGCTGCCGGGGAGCGTGCAGGCGTACTACGAGGCACCGATCTACGCGCGCACCGGCGGGTATGTGAAGATCTGGTACACGGACATCGGCGCGAGCGTCAGGAAAGGTGAGTTGCTGGCCGAGATCGATGCGCCCGAGCTCGATCAGCAGCTGCGCCAGGCCCAGGCGGATGTCGCCACCGCGCAGGCGAACTACGAGCTCGCCCGCACCACCACCGAGCGCTGGCAGGGACTGCGCGCGAGCGAGTCGGTATCCCAGCAGGATGCCGATCAGCGCGCCGGGGACGCGGCCGCGAAAGCCGCCGCTCTGCAGTCGGCCGCCGCCAATGTCGCGCGGCTGCGCGAGCTCGAGGGTTTCAAGCGCGTGGTGGCGCCGTTTGGCGGCGTCGTGACCCAACGCAACACCGACGTCGGCGCGCTCATCAATGCCGGCGAGAGCCCGGGCAGCGCGCTATTCCACGTCGCCGACACGCACCGCCTGCGGGTCTACGTGCAGGTCCCGCAGCCCTACGCGGCGCAGATCGGCCCGGGCCTGAGCGGCGCGCTCGAATTCACCGACCGCCCGGGAAAGGCGTACTCCGCCGCCGTGACCTCGACCGCGCGCGCGCTCGATGCGATCTCGCGCACCCTGCAGGTAGAGCTGCAGATCGACAACTCGGGCGGCGAGCTGCTGCCAGGCTCCTACGTACAGGTCACGTTCACCCTGCCCGGGAGCGCCAACACGCTGCGCGTGCCGGTAAACACCCTGCTGTTTCGCGGCCGGGATCTGCAGGTGGCCACGGTCGACGACCAACACCGCGTGCACCTCAAGGACATCACCGAGGGTCGTGACTTCGGCACCGAGATCGAGGTGCTGGCCGGAATCGGCGCGGCCGACGCGCTGATCGTCAATCCGCCGGATTCGATCGCCGACGGGGCGGAAGTGCGCCTGCGCGAAGCGCCGCGACCGGTGGGTCGTGCGCCGGCCAGCGGCGCCGCCCCAGGGACGGGGCACGGCGCATGAAGCTCGCGCACAACGCATGAAGAGCGCGTTCACATCGGCGGCGCTGGCGATACTCGCTCTGCTGCTCGGTAGCTGCTCGCTCAGCCCGCATTACGAGCGGCCGGCGGTGCCGGCGCCGCCGGCGGCCTACAAGGAGATGAGCGAATGGCAGCGCGCGACTCCCGCTGACAGCGTCGCGCGCGGTCGGTGGTGGACGATGTTCGCCGATACCGACCTCGAGGCACTCGAGGCCCAGGCGACAGAGGCCAACCAGAGCCTGAAGGCGGCCCTCGCGCGGCTCGAGCAGGCGCGTGCGCAGACCCGCATCGCGCGCTCCGCCTGGTTCCCCCTCGTGACAGCCGATGCGCAGGTGACGCGCGCGCAGGCGTCCGTCTACACATCGGGCTTTGTTCCCGGCCAGACGCGCACCGGCAATAGCTTCGCCCTCGGCGGCGATCTGTCGTACGAGATCGACCTCTTCGGCCGGATCCGCAACAGCGTCGCGGGCGCGCGTGCCACCGAGCAGGCGACCGCTGGTGATGCCGCCGCGCTCGATCTGGCGGTGCATGCCGAGCTCGCGACCGACTACTTCACGCTCCGCGGTCTCGATGTCGAGCAGCAGTTGCTGGATCGCACCGTGGACGACTACGCCCGCGCCCTGGGGCTCACCCAGAACCTGTATCGCGGCGGTGCCGCGGCGATCTCCGACGTGCAGCAGGCCGAGGCGCAGCTCGAGAGCGCACGCACTCAGGCAGAGGACACACGGCTGCGACGCGCCCAGACCGAGCACGCGATCGCCGTGCTGCTCGGACGCGAGCCGAGCGCCTTCGGCCTGAGCGTCCGCCCGAACGAGAAATTCGCGCCGCTGCCCGAGGTGGCCGTGGGCCTGCCGTCAAAGCTGCTCGAGCGACGTCCCGACGTCGCCGCCGCGGAGCGGCGCGTCGCGGCCGCCAACGCCGCGATCGGCGTCGCGCGCGCGGCGTATTTCCCGGTGCTCGATCTGCTCGGCTCAGCCGGCTGGCAGAGTCCGTCGACCGCAGCGCTGCTGACGGCCCCGGCCAGCTACTGGTCGCTCGGACCGCAGGCGCTGGCCACCGTATTCGCTGGCGGCCTGCACGTCGCGCAATCCGCACAGGCGCACGCCGTCTACGACGAGCAGGTCGCCAACTACCGCAGCACCGTGCTGAGCGCCTTTCAGGACGTCGAGGACAATCTGGCGGCGTTGCGCCAGCTGCGGCGGGAGAGTGTCAGCCAGGCAGCCGCCGTGACCGCCACCCAGGGGGCGCTCGATCAGGCCAACCTCCGCTACCGGGGTGGCATCGTCACCTACCTGGAAGTCGTCTCGACCGAGAACGCAGCGCTCGCGGCACGCCTCACGGCGGCCGACATCGAGATCCGCCGGGCGACTGCCACCGTGCTGCTCGTCAAGGCGCTCGGCGGGGACTGGCCCGTCGCTGGCGAGCGCTCCCTGGCGGACAACCAGCGCGGCCGCGCGGCGCAGCCCGTCGACGACCCCCAGTAGACGGCCGGCGCCGCCGCAATCTCACTTCAAGTAGGCGTGCACCACCTCGATCAGGTGCTTGGCGCCGCGCGCCCGGCCCCGGTCGCGGTCGCGCGCCGGATCGGAAACGTGCAGCCGGATGTGATCTTCCAGCAGCTCGGCCATCAGGCTGTTGGCGGCGCCACGCGCCGAAACCGTCAGCTGCATCACGCGGGCGCAGTCCGCATCCTTCTCGAGCGCGCGCTCGATCGCCTGCACCTGTCCGCGCAGCCGCCGCGCGCGCTGCAGCAACCGCGTCTTGTCCTGGATGGTGTGTGCCACTTGCGCTCGACCTCCCGCAACATAGGATGGGGGGTATACTATAGCCAGCCGCGGGCCGCGCGGACAACAGCCTCGGACGATAGTTAAGCGTTTCCTTAACTATCGCGCGAACGACCCCTGAGTGCCCGCGCCGGTCCTTCCCCGGCGAGCCAGCGATAGACCACCCCGGCCAGAGCTGCGCCGACGGGCGGCGCGACCCAGAACAGCCACAGCTGCTGCAGCGCCCAGCCGCCGACGATCAGCGCCGGTCCGGTGCTGCGTGCCGGATTCACCGAGGTGTTGGTGACCGGGATGCTGATCAGATGAATGAGCGTCAGACAGAGGCCGATCGCGATCGGCGCAAATCCCAGGAAGGCGCGTGCGTCGGTGGCGCCCAGAATCACCATCAGGAACATGAACGTCATCACCACTTCACTCAGCGCGCCGGCAGCGAGCGTATAGCCGCCGGGGGAATGCTCGCCGTAGCCGTTGGCCGCCAGCCCGCCGCTCAACTCGAAGCCGGCCCGGCCGCTCGCGATCAGGTAGAGCACGGCCGCGGCCAGGATCGCGCCAAGCACCTGTGCGATGACATACGCCGGTAGCTCCGCGGCCCGGAAGCGCCCGCCGACCACGAGCCCCAGGGTCACGGCCGGGTTGAGATGGCAGCCCGAGATGTGGCCGATGGCGTATGCCATGGTGAGGACCGTGAGGCCGAAGGCAAACGCCACGCCGAGCAGCCCGATACCGACATGCGGGAAAGCTGCCGAGAGGACCGCGCTGCCGCATCCTCCCAGCACCAGCCAGAAGGTGCCCAGGAACTCGGCCGCCGACCGATGGAACAGTGTCATGGTCCCCCTCCCCCGCCACACCTGCCCGCTGTTACAACAATAGCAAGAGCACCGCCCGGCGACGACTACGACTCCGGCGGAGCGCCGTGGTCACCTCCGACGGCTGCGCTCGCGCGCGCGAAATCGATGAAGCCCCGCTGTACATCGGTGCGCAGCAGCCGCACGCGCACCGGGTCTCCGACATCGAGACCTTCGGAGCCCTGCACCAGCCGACCTTCGGCCAGCGGTTGGGAGATGCGCACCCAGGTTCCCTCGTCCGAGGCGCCAGTGACCATCGCCGCGAACTGCTCGCCGATGTGCGACCGCAGCAGCAGCGCGGCGGCGGACTTGCGCACCTGGCGCTCGACTTTTGCGGCGTTGCCTTCCTGCTCGGTGCAGTGCGCGCCGAGCACGGCGAGCTCCGCGTCGCTGTACGGCGCAACCGCGCCCTGCAGCGCCGCCTTCAGGAGGCGCTGGGTAATGACGTCGGGGAAGCGCCGGTTGGGAGCGGTGGCGTGCGTATAGTCCGACAACGCCAGACCAAAGTGGCCCTCGCTGGGCTGTCCCGGGCGCTTGAGGACATACTCGCCGGCACCGAGCAGCTTGACGACCGCGAGCGACAGGTCGGGGAAAAGAGCCGGCGCGGCCTGCTGGCGGCGCGCCAGAAAGGCGCTCAGCGCGAGTGCGTCGGGGCTCGCCGGCAGACCCTCGCCGAGGCGCCGCGCGAGCGCGACGATCCTCGGCCAGCGCTCGGGCGTGCGCAGCACGCGACGGAGCGATGAGCGTCCGCGGCCCTCGAGGTAGCGCGCCACAACTGCGTTGGCCCCGATCATGAAGTACTCGATCAGCTCCTTGGCGCGATTGTTCTCATCCGGCTTCAGATCGATGAGCGCGCCGCCCTCGCGCACGGCCTGCGCTTCGAGTGTGGTCAGGGTGAGCCCGCCCTGTGCCTGCCGGACGCCCTTGAGCTGCTGCGCGACGCGGTCCTGGATGCGCAGCTGCTGATCCATCTGCGCCACCGACGCCACACGCGGCGGCGCCGCACCGCGGCCGTCGAGCCACGCGGCGACGCTGTTGTAAGCGAGCTTGGCGCGATTCACCACCGCCGCCCGATAGACATCCCCGGCAGCGACCTTGCCGTCGGCCGCGACCGTCATCTCGATCACCACGCTCAGCCGCTCGCGGTTCTCGGCCAGGCACGTGAGGTCGGTCGACAGCTGATCGGGCAACATCGGGAAGGTCTGCGCCGCGGTGTAGACCGACGTCGTGTTGGCGCGGGCGTGCGCATCGAGAGCGGAGCCCGCTGCGACGGTGGCGTCGACGTCGGCGATGGCCACCAGGATCTTCACCGCGCCGTCGGCCAGCGGCTCGGCCACCGTCAACTGATCGAGGTCGCGTGAGTCATCGTTGTCGATCGAGCACCACGGCAGCGAGCGCAGATCGCGCAGCTGCCCGCCGGGCTCGACCGCCGGGGCGACAATCGCGCGCAGCTCGGCGGTCGCCGCGGGCGGGAAATCGGGCTCGAGCCGATGCGCGAGCATCGACTGTCGTGCAATACGAGTGAGTTCGTCGGCTGGCGCTGTCCCGGCGGGCATCGCGGCATGATATCCGGCTGCGCGGAAAATCGAAGGGCGTTGCGCCCGCACGCGCCGCTCCGCTTCGAGGCGGGTCGCGGGTCCCGCCCGTCGCGGGCCAGGTCAGCCCGTCGGCAGCGTCCCGGTGAAGTACATCAGCACGTAGGCCTGCAGCGAGCCGGAGCCTGCCACACCGGCCGGCTGCGGAACGCCGAAGACCTTGACCGGCGTGCCGGCCACGAGCGCGGCGCTCAGCGTGGCAAGGTCAGTCATGTTGCTGATGTCGAGCGGCGTCACCGTGAGGACACCGGCGGCCGAGCGGTCGATCTGATAGACGAGCGTCGCCGATCCCGTGGTGGTGTTGAGACCCACGGTCGCTGCACTCGTACCGCCCTTCACCGTCATGGTGAAGGAGGTCCCGCCGTTCAGTCCCGCGACCACGGTGCCGAGTGGCAGCGGCGTCGGCCCGAGCACGGTCGCGGGCAGCTGCCAGCGCGTGCCGGACCAGACCGCGTAGGAGGCGCCCCACGCAGACACCGTACCCACGGTGCCGCCGAAACTCGCCGACCCGCTGGTCGCCTGGACGAACTGCTGCACGGCAGTCGACCCGCTGAAAGGATGAGTCGGAAAGGTGAAGTTCCACCAGTCGAATCCCATGATGGGCTTGCCGCTCGGATCCACATTCGTGGCGGTCGGCGCGATGTAGTCGAGAGCGATCGTATAGTCATCGCTCGCGGTGGGGGCGGTGGGGTAAGTGTGCGTGTAGGTGAAGCCGGTGGTGGTGGCGGCCGAGATGCTGCCCGAGTAGGCCGCCGTCTCGATGTCGACCGTTTCCGCGACCCACGGCGACACCAGCTGATTGACCACGCTCACGTGCACCTTGAAGCCGCGCACCAGCTCGTGGCTCGAGAGGAAACCCGTGCCGGTGCCGATCGGGGCGGCATCGGCCGCCGGGTTCTGCGGCGCACGGAAGAAGAACTGCGTGCTGGCGTCGACGCTGATCGGCGTGCCCACGCCGTTCTCATTCTCCACGGTGATCACATCCGTCGTGGCGTCGGCGTGCAGAACGTGGCCCTCGGGACTCAGCCAGACGCTGTTGAACGAGCTGCTCGCCCAGAGGCGCACCGCCACCAGCGAGCCGTCCGCCTGATAGCGCGCGGCGACGCGCACGAACCTGCCCCCGAGCGTCATGGCTTGGGACGAGAAGTCCTTGACGACCGTTCTGGTATTGGCGTCGAGGTCGTAGAAGATGGTGCCGTTGGCGGAGTCGGCCTGAATCGTGAGCGACTGCGCGCTCGTGATTGCGGTCTCCGGATTGCTCGCCGGCACCACCGGGAAGTCCTTGTCGATCTTGATCGAGCTGTTGTTCGAGGCGACCGACTGCACGGTGCCGTACAGGTGCCGCAGCACGAGCCAGCGTATATCGGCGTGCGGGCGCCGGCGGACGGGCCCGTTGAAGTTCACCGCCCAGAGCGTTGCACCGGCGGTCACGTGTGCAGTGATGAACGCCGGGTTCGCCAGATCGAACTCGAGATCGAGCGCGTTGCTGACGGTGTTCGCGACCGTGAGCGGCGTGTCGAAATTGACGTTGATAGTCACCGTCTCGCTGCCCGCCATGCCCTGCGCGCCCTGGATCTGAATCTGATTCGCAGGGATCGTCGCGCCGGCGGTTGCGGGGAAGCCAGCCTCCGGATCGGACGCCACAGTGAGCAACACATCGCCAGGGTTTGCGCTGACGGTGAGCGTCGCTCCGGTATAGGTTCCGAGCGGCACGCTCAGGTTGCCGAGGATCTCCGCCAGCTGATCGAGCTGCACCAGGTTCACCAGCGGCGCCGGCGTCGGAGCCGTCCACACCGTGACGGCGCTGCCGCCGCCCTGCGGCAGGAGGGCAACGCTCAGCACCCTGACTCCGATCGTCGCCCAGTCGTCGGAGGAGACGTCGCTGAGCGCCAGCGGCATGTTGCCCGACTGGGGGTTCATGCCGCCCCCGCTGAAATTGGAGCCACTGCCCCCGCAGGCGCTGAGGACGGCTGCGAGACCCATCAGCATTGCACCGCAGCGTGTGCCGCTAGACTTAATGCGCTCCATGAGCGTTTCCTCTGCTGGCTCTGACAGAGCTGTCGAAAGCCTAAAGCGAATGACCACCGTGTTGGTTGACGCGAGTCGCACACGCCTGCAGCAAGTCGGTCACATGACGCTTGGCGCGCTCGCACGCGGGCTCGAGCGCAAGTCCCGTCGCAAGTCCTGCTGCTACGGCCGAGGCGAGCGCGCAGCCGGTCCCCCGCATCCGGACTGCGGCGCGCGGCGCGCTGAAGCGCTGCACGCCGCCATCGCGCGACACGAGCCAGTCCACCGCCTGCGTACCTTGTGCATGTCCGCCCTTGAGGAGCACCGCCCGGGCGCCGCGTGCACACAGGGCGCGCGCCTGCTCGAGGAGCTCCTCTTCAGAGGATCCCGGCCGGCTGCCGAGCAGTGCCGCCGCTTCCGGGATGTTGGGCGTCAGCAGCGTCGCACGCGGCAGCAGGTGCTCGATCAGTGCCTGCCGGCCTGCGACATCGAGCAGCTCGCCTCCGGAGCTTGCAGCCAGCACCGGATCCACCACCAGTGGGAGTGAGTCGCGCGCTGGCAGGGTGTCGGCGACCACTTCGACCGTCGCGCGCGTCGCAAGCATCCCCGTCTTGACCGCCGTCACGGTGCCGCGCACGAGCGCGGCGGCGATCTGTGCACGCACCAGCTCCGGCCGCAGCACCTCAACCGCCAGCAGCTGCGCATCCGACTGCGCGGTGACCGCCGTCACCGCGCACAGCGCGGCGGTTCCAAAGTGCGCCAGCGTGCGCACATCGCGCACTAGACCTGCGCCGCCGCTGGAGTCCGTGCCGGCGATGACGAGGACCGCGGTCACTCGCCGAGTGCAATCAGCGCGACGTTCGCGTGACCCTGGCTCTGAAGTGCGCGCGCGGCGCGCCAGGCGCGCACTCCGGTACGGCAGCACAGCACGATGCGTGCCTGGTGCGGGAAACGCCGCTCGGCCTTCTCGATCGAATCCACCCCGAGGCGCAAGGCGCCGCGGAATGGGGAGACCGGCGCCTCGGCGAGGCTGCGCACGTCGATGACGACATCCGCCGCGTCCACCTCGCTCGGCGCGATGAACGTGAGCGGCACCCCGGGGGGCTCCGTGGCCGCTGCAAAGGAAAATCCCCCCAGGTGCAGCGTGCGGAAGTCGATCGAGATGAGCCGGCCGAGCACGCTTGGCTGCCACTCGAGAAGCAGAGCCAGCGTGAGATGCGCCTGAAGTGTCCCCATCACCCCGACCGCCGTGCCGAGAACCCCGGACTCGGCACACGAGCCGGCGCTGCGCGGCAGCTCGGGAAACAACGCGCGGTAGCTCGGCGCGCCGCCGCAGAATGCGCCCACGAAACCCGCGAGCCCGAGCACCGAGGCGCTCACGAGCGGCTTCCCGGCGCGCTGGCAGGCATCGCTCAGCAGGTAGCTCGCTGCGAAGCTGTCGGCGGCATCGACCACGACCTGCGCGGCGCCGACCAGCTGCGCGGCGTTGAGGGAGGTGAGCCGCGCGCTCACGGCCTCGAGGCTCACGTCCGGATTGAGTTCCCGGAGTGCCGCCTGCGCCGCCTGCGCCTTCAGCTGCCCAAGATCGCTCATGCGATAGAGCGGCTGGCGATGCAAATTCGACTCCTCGACGCGATCATGATCGACGATCACCAATCGGCCGACGCCCGCAGCGGCGAGGTACTGCAGCACGGCGCAGCCGAGCCCGCCGGCGCCGACCACGAGCACGCTGGCCGCACCGAGGCGCGCCTGTCCCGCCGCTCCCACCTCGTGCAGCACGCTCTGCCGGGCGTACCGATCGCTCATGGATTTCCCCTTCAGGCCGCGGCCGCGGTCGCGAGCCACGCGCGCGCGCGCGCTTCCGGTTGCCCGGCGCGTACGATATCGGTCACGACCGCCGCGACGTCCGCACCGGCCGCAAATACCCCAGCCAGACGCTCGAGCGTGAGACCGCCGATCGCCACCAAGGGCCGCTCTGCGATGCGCTGCTTCCAGGCCCCGAGGCGTTGCAGGCCCTGCGGCGGCCACGGCATCACCTTCAGGAGGGTCGGATAGATCGGCCCGAGCGCCACGTAGTCTGCACCGAGCGCGAGCGCCCGCTCGAGCTCAGCCTCGTCGTGCGTGCTGATGCCGATGCGCACGCCGGCCCGGCGCAGCGCGCCGATATCGGCGCCGTCGAGATCCCCCTGTCCGAGGTGCACGAAATCACAGCCGGCAGCGAGCGCGAGCCGCCAGTAGTCGTTCACGACGAGCTGCGCGCCGCTGGCCGCGCAGGTGGCCTGCGCCGCGCGGATTTCGCGCAGCAAGGTCGCCTGCGGCCGCTCCTTGATGCGCAACTGCACCAGCCGCACGCCGAGCGCAGTGAGTCGCCGCACCCACGTGGCGCTATCGACGATCGGATACACGCGCGGCAGCTTCATCCGCGAAATGCCGTGCCGATCACCGGCGTCGACGGCGCCGCCATATCGCGCGGCTCGATCGGACCGGCGAGGCGCGCGGCATACCCCGCCTCCACCGCCTGCGCAAACGCCGCCGCCATCGCGACCGGCTCGCCGGCCTGCGCGATCGCCGTGTTGACCAGCACCGCGTCGAATCCGAGCTCGAGCGCCTGCGCCGCATGCGAGGGGGTGCCGAGGCCCGCATCGACGATGAGCGGCAGGTCCGCGAAGTGCGCCCGCAGCGCTCGCAAGCCGAACAGATTATTGAGTCCGCGCCCCGAACCGATCGGCGCGCCCCAGGGCATCAGTACGCGGCAGCCGACTGCCTGCAGGCGCTCGGCCACCACCAGGTCCTCGGTGGTATAGGGAAACACCTCGAAGCCCTCGCTGCACAGGATGCGCGCGGCTTCGGTGAGCCCGAAGACATCCGGCTGCAGCGTGTCGTCTTCGCCGATCACTTCGAGCTTGATCCAGGGCGTACCGAACACCTCGCGTGACATGTGCGCCGTGGTGACCGCTTCCTTCACCGAGTGACAGCCGGCGGTGTTCGGCAGCACCCGCACGCCGAGCTCGCGGATCAGCGACCAGAAACCTTGGCCCGCCCGCTCGCCGCTCGCCTCGCGGCGCAGCGCCACCGTCACCACCTCGGCGCGCGCGGCCTTCACCGCCGCCGCCAACACCGCCGGCGAGGGGTAGCGCGCCGTGCCGAGCAGCAGCCGCGAGCCAAGCTGAGTTCGATAAAGCTCGAGCATCAGCCCCCCTGCATCGGCGCCACCACTTCCAGGCGATCACCCTCGGCGAGCGGCGTGTCCGGCCGCGCGCCCACGGGCACGAACTCGCCGTTCACCGCCGTCGCCACGACACCCGCGTAGCCGAGCTCTTCGAGCACCGCCGACAAGTCGGCGCGCGCGATCTCACGCCAGCTGCCGTTGACGAGGATCCTCATCCATTACCTCCGGGAAATGACTGTTGCGCAGCAATACGTCGGCGGCGCGCCGCGCGAGCGCCGGCGCCAGCAGGAAGCCATGCCGATACAGTCCGTTGACGTACAGCGTCCCGCCCACGCGCGTCAGGCGCGGCAGGTTGTCGGGGAATGCCGCCCGCACGCCGGTACCGATCTCGAGGATCTGCGCCTCGCCGAACGCCGGGTGCAGCGCGTAAGCCGCCGACAGCAGCTCGAGCATGGAGCGCGCGCTGATGCGCCTGCCCTCGTCGCTCTCGATCATGGTCGCGCCCACCATGAAGAGTCCGTCACCGCGCGGCACGACATACACCGGCAGCCGCGGATGCAGCAGCCGCACAGGGCGCGTGAGCGTCAAGTCACGAAGCTCGAGCAGCAGCATCTCGCCCTTGACGCCGCGCAGGCCGGGCAGGCACGCGCGCGCCGCAAGACCCGTGCAGTCGAGCACGGCCCGGCCGCGCAAGCTCCCCGCGTCTGCCTGTTGCCCGAAGCGGATGGGCACCCCGAGCTCGGCGGCCCGGCTTGCGAGCGCCGTGAGCGCGGCGCGTGGATCGAGGTGCGCCTCCCGCGGGAAATAGAGGCCGGCGTCAAAGCGGTCGGTCAGGTCAGGCTCGAGTGCGGCGATGGCGGCTCCCGTGACCGGCTCAAACTCCGCGGTGCGGCGGGCGAACTGGCTGAGCTCGCCCGCGTCGCGCCCGTGCGCCACGACCAGCGTGCCGCGCTCGACCGTGCCCGGAAAATGCTCGCGCCACCAGCGGATGCTCTCGATGCCGAGGCGCGTGATCAGGGGCTCGGAGCTCTCGCGCTCGCACCAGGGTGCGAGCATCCCGCCGGCGTACCAGGAGCAACCGCCACCAGCGAGCTGCGCGCTGCGCTCGAGCAGCTCGACCTCGACGCTGCGCTCGGCGAGCTCGAGCGCGCAGCTGAGCCCGGCAATCCCGGCACCGATCACGGTCACGCGCACGGACGACACTTCAGGGTCGCGGCGTTGAAGGCACGGGCGGCACCGGCACGTACAGCTCTGCGCCGCCGGTGCGGAATTTCTCGGCCATCTCCGCCATGCCACGAGCGCGCGCCTCCTCGCGCACCTCGTGCGAGATGCGCATGGAGCAGAACTTCGGCCCGCACATCGAGCAGAAATGCGCCACCTTGTGCCCTTCCTTCGGCAGCGTCGCATCGTGGAAGGCGCACGCGGTGTCCGGATCGAGCGAGAGGTTGAACTGATCCTGCCACCGGAAGTCGAAGCGCGCGCGCGACAGGGCGTCATCGCGCGCCTGCGCTCCCGGGTGACCCTTGGCGAGATCGGCGGCGTGCGCGGCGATCCGGTAGGTGATGACACCCGTCTTGACGTCGTTGCGGTCCGGGAGCCCCAGGTGCTCCTTTGGTGTCACGTAGCAGAGCATGGCCGTGCCGTACCAGCCGATCATGGCCGCGCCGATCGCCGAAGTGATGTGGTCGTAGCCGGGGGCGATGTCGGTGGTGAGGGGCCCGAGCGTATAGAACGGCGCCTCGCCACAGGTGGCGAGCTGCCGGTCCATGTTCTCCTTGATCTTGTGCATCGGAACGTGCCCCGGCCCTTCGATCATCACCTGACAATCGTGTGCCCAGGCGATGCGGGTGAGCTCGCCGAGCGTCTCCAGCTCGGCGAACTGCGCGGCGTCGTTGGCGTCCGCGATGCATCCCGGACGCAGGCCGTCGCCGAGTGAGAAGCTCACGTCGTAGGCGCGGCAGATCGCGCAGATCTCCTCGAAGTGCTCGTAGAGAAAGCTCTCGCGGTGATGCGCCAGGCACCACTTCGCCATGATCGAGCCGCCACGCGAGACGATGCCCGTGGTGCGACCGACGGTGAGCGGCACGTAGGCGAGCCGCACGCCGGCGTGGATCGTGAAGTAATCGACGCCCTGCTCGGCCTGCTCGATGAGGGTGTCGCGGAAGACCTGCCAGTCGAGATCCTCGGCCACTCCGCCGACCTTCTCGAGCGCCTGATAGATCGGCACCGTGCCGATCGGTACCGGGGAATTGCGCACGATCCATTCGCGGATGGTGTGGATGTTGCGTCCGGTCGAGAGGTCCATGACGGTATCCGCGCCCCAGCGGATCGCCCACACCAGCTTGTCGACTTCCTCCGCGGTGGATGAGCTGACGGCGGAATTGCCGATGTTGGCGTTGATCTTCACCAGGAAGTTGCGGCCGATGATCATCGGCTCGGACTCCGGGTGATTGATGTTGGCGGGGATGATGGCGCGACCGGCGGCGAGCTCGGCGCGCACGAACTCGGGCGTGACGTGATCCGGAATGGCGGCTCCCCAGGCGTTGCCATCGCGCGCGCCCGACCGGGCCGCCGCGACCGCCTGCGTCGCCTTGCTCGCGCGTCCGACATTCTCCCGGATGGCGACGTATTCCATCTCCGGGGTGATGATGCCGGCGCGGGCGTAGGCGAGTTGAGTCACCGCAACGGTGCTGCGGGCGCGCAGCGGCGCACGGTGCACGGGGAATTCTGGCGCCGGCCGGCCGCCGCCCGCGAGACCGTTGTCGAGGGGTTGCACGCGCCGACCCGGATACGCCTCGACGTCGCCGCGTGTGACGATCCAGGCGGCGCGTGTGCGCGGCAGTCCCCGGTCAATATCGACGCTGACCTCCGGATCGGTATACGGGCCGGACGGGTCGTAGACCGCCAGCGGCGGCTCGCCGCTCGAGGGGTGCAGCGTGATCTCCCGGCGCGGCACGCGCAGGTCGGGATGCAGCGTCCCTGGCTCGTAGACTTTGCGAGAGGCCGGCAAGGACTCGGCCACGACCTGCATGATTTGGGCATTCATCGCAGCAGCTCCTCCGCTGTCAGAGGATCCAAGCGAATGCCGCGCGGTAGGAAAGCGTTTACGGCCGAAAAGACCGGCCTGATCGGCCTGATCGGCGCCTCGACGGGAAACTTTCCTACGCCAGCATGAACTGGATCAGGTTCAAAGGGTCGCCAAAGCGCGCTTCCCCACAGCGCTCATTGGCCTCTCAGCCCCCTGCCGGGGCTCCCCTAGCTCGGTGTGAAAGTAGTACGAGGACGGCTTCCGGTCAAATGGATGGCGGTCGCAGCGGGCCGCTGCGATCGTGCCACAGCCGGCCCTGGGTGGACCCGGTTGCGGGCGATAACAGACGCCTCAACGCGCGGCGCAGCGCCGCGCGCGCTTGCACCACTGAGCCAGTCCCTCAGAACGCCCGGTGCCCGCCCCCGTGGCTGGCATGTCCGCCCTTGCGACCGGCCTCGGCCGCAAGCTCGGGATGCTGCGAGAAGCTGCGCTTCTCGTCCGGCACACTCTGACCGCCCTTGCGGCCCGCAACTGCGGCGAGCGAGCGGTTCTGCGAGAAGCTGCGCTTCACACCCGGCACGCTCTGACCGCCCTTGCGGCCGGCTTCGGCAGCGAGTCGGCGGTTCTGCGAGAAACTGCGCTTCTCATCGGGTACCGCCTTGCCGCCCATGCTGGCGATCTGCCGTTGCCTTTCGGCATTCATCGAGGCGAAGCCACGGTGCGAAACGCGCCCTTCATGCGAGGTTCCTGTTCCTTCAGCCATCACTAGGTCTCCTTCTGCTAGAGCCCGCGAGTGAATGCGGGTGTGAGGCTTTTGTTAGTCTTCGGGGTGAAGCATACGCCTCAGCCGGAACCTAGGGCATACACCTTAGTAGGGAGAAGTCTCCCCCTTCGATCGCGGAGCCGGCGGAAAGCGCAGACCGCGGAATCGACGCCCCGGCGCTACGGAGTCAGCCGGTCGATGACCAGGCTGACCAACCCGTCGTGACCGACCTGGTAGTTCACTTCACCGAACGGATCGCCGCTCGCACCCACGGGACTGCCGGACCGTGCGATGCGCGCCACGACCTGCACACTCTGGCCGGCGGCGAACACCCGCCCGGGAATCATGGAGTCCGACGGAGTCAAGGCGACGCTCTGGGGGAAGTGGCTATCCAGGCGCTTGACGGCGAGCGGCGGTCCGCCCCCGCCCGGGTTGCGAACGAAGACGAACAGCGGTGCCTCGCCCGCGGCCTGCGCGAGCGACGGTGCGAGCGACACGCTCACACGCACCGTGGGGCCCTGCGCCGTGGCCGGCGCTTGCTGCGCCGCAGCGACCGGAGCGCCCGGCGCCGGGGATCTAGCAGCCGCGGTCGACACGTTGGGCGTACCCGGGGCGCCCGCCAGCTTGGCGTCGATGGCGCTGATCTGCTGCTCGATCACCGGCCGAACAGCCTCTGATGGGTGCATGGCGAGGAGCCGGACGAAGCGCTGCCGAGCGAGCGGCAGATTGCCGCGGCGCGCGGCCACCGCTGCCCCGAAGAACAGCGCCTTGCCCGAGTCCGGATCGAGTACCAGCGCCTGCTCGATGAGGCGCCCTGCCCGCCCGTCGAGCTCACTCTCATCACTCAATGCGAGCGCCTCGGCCTCCCCCAGGAGCGCCTCGACGTTGCGACCGTCACTCAGCCGGTCGGCACGCCCGAAGGCGCGCGCGGCCTGTGGGTACTCCTGCAGGACCGTGTAGGAGCGGCCCAGCATCAGCCAGCCGTCGAGGTTTGCGGGATTCTTCTCCAGCTGACGCGCAAGGCGCGCCACCATGTTCTCGGGGGAATCCGGCGGCGGTGCCGCGCGCCACGGCCAGTTGCTCCAGGCGGCGTACAACAGCGCCGCACCGATCACGAGGAAGCACCCGGCGGCGAGGGCCGTCCACTGCGCCGGGGCGCCAGCGACCGCCGATCGTCGCAACAGTGGCAAGGTCACGCCAATGACGACCGCCAGACTCAGCGCCGCGGCGAGCACCACAAAGGCCAGCATCAGGAGTGTCCGTCCTCTTCGATCGGCTCGTAATCGGTGGCGAGCAGCGTCGAGCGTTGCCGCACGATGCGCCACGCGACGAGCGCGCCGAGGAGCAGCAGCGCGCCCGGCGCACCCCACAGCCACGCATTGCGCCACGAGTAGCGTGGCCGGAAGAGAATGAAGTCGCCGTAGCGCGCGGCCATCCAGGCGCGCACATCATCATCGGACTTGCCCGCGAGCAGCTGATCGCGCACCTCGCGTCTGAGGTCCGCAGCGAGATCGACCGGCGAATCCGCCAGCGACTCGTTCTGGCACTGCATGCAACGCAACTCGTGCGTCAGTACCGAATAACGCTCCTGTAAGGCCGGATCTGGAAGCTTGGTCGTGTCCACGGCCCAGACGGCTTCCCCCGCGCCGAGCGCCGCCAGCATTACTCCCACCGCGACGACCGTCCGGAGTCTCTTCATGATCCGGCGGGGGTGGTGCGCGACACGCGCGGCAGGATTTCGCGTGTCCAGGTCTGGTAAGTCAGGGCGCCGACGTGTTTGTACACCACGACGCCCTGTGGGTTGACGAGGAAGGTCTCGGGCGCACCGTACACTCCCCAGTCGATGGCGGTGCGACCGGCACGGTCGGCCGCCACAGACTCGTACGGGTTACCGAGCTGCTGCAGCCAGGCGAGTGCCTGCGCGTCGTCGTCCTTCCAGTCGAGCCCGATCAGCGGCACGACGGCTGCCTGGTGCACCTGCAGCAGCATGTCGTGCTCCGCGCGACATTCCCCGCACCAGGTCCCCCACACGTTGAACAGATACCAGCGCCCCTTGAGGTCCGACGAGCGCACCACGTGCGCCGGGTCGGTCAGATTGGGTAGCGCGAATTGCGGCGCGGGCTTGCCGAGCAGGGGCGAAGCAATGATGCCCTTATCCGGCGAGTGCTTGATGCCGATCGCAAGCACGGCGGCGAGCAGCACGAACACCCCGAGCGGCAGCAGAAAACGGTTCATCCGGCCTGCCTCGCGCTCAAACCCTCGGACCCTTCGGACGTGACCCTGGCGGTGCGGTAGCGGCGGTCGGACGCGGCCAGTGCTCCGCCAATCGCCATGATCAACGCCGCGAGCCAGACGAAGCTCACCAGCGGCCGGATCTGCACGCGCACGCTCCAGCGCCCGCCGCCGAGATCATCGCCGAGCGCGAGCAGGATGTTGCTGCCGTGGTGAATCTTGATAGCGGTTTCGCTCTTGACCGTATGCTTCACCCAGTACTGGCGCTTCTGCGGCTCGAACACACCGACCGGCGCACCGTGTTGCGTCACCACGACGGTGCCGCCGACGGCGCTGTAATTCGGCCCGTCGACCGGCTTGACGCCGAGAAAGCGAAACTCGTAACCGCCGACGTTCGCGGTTCCGCCGGCGCTGAGCGCGAGATCCTCTTCGACGGTGAAGGACTGCACGGTGGTCAGACCGATCACGGCGGTCGCCAGTCCGATGTGCGCGACGGTCATGCCGAGCACCGCCCGTGAGACGCTCATGCCTCGGCGCCAGCGATCGATCGGGTCGACGAGTGAGGACAGCACGATCCAGAAACCGAGCGTCGCGGCGACTGGAGTCAGGACCTTGCCGTGAGAGTAGACGCCGAAGGCGAGCCCACAGCCGAGCACGGCCGCGACCACGAAGGTGTAGAGGAGCGTCCGCTGGCTGTCCTCGAGTCGTCCGCGCTTCCAGTTGGCGTGGATGCCGACCGACAGCAGAGCCAAGAGCGGCAGCATCGAGACCATGAAGGTGGGATTGAAGTACGGCGGTCCGACCGAGAGCGTCCCGAGCTTCAGGGAATCCGAGATGAGCGGCGCCAGCGTCCCGGCGAACACCGTCGCCGCGGCGATCACCAGCAGCACATTATTGAAGAGCAGAAACGACTCGCGCGCTCCGAGCTCGAACCCCGCCGACGACTTCAGCAACGGCGCCCGCCACGCGTACAGGGCGAGCGATCCGCCGACCATGAGGATGAGAAACGCGAGGATGAAGATACCGCGCGCCGGGTCGGCGGCGAACGAATGCACCGACACCAGCACGCCGGAGCGCACCAGGAACGTGCCGAGCATGCTGAACGAGAAGGCGAGGATCGCGAGCAGCAGCGTCCAGCTCTTGAAGAGCCCGCGCTTATCGGTAGCAGCGAGCGAATGCACCAGCGCCGTGCCAACCAGCCACGGCATGAAGGAGGAATTCTCCACCGGGTCCCAGAACCAGAAGCCGCCCCAGCCGAGCTCGTAGTACGCCCAGAAGCTCCCGAGCGCGATGCCGCAACTCAGGAAACACCACGCCGCCGTCGTCCACGGGCGCGTCCAGCGCGCCCAATGCTGGTCGAGCCGCCCTTCGAGCATGGCCGCGCCGGCGAAGGCGAAGGCGACCGCGAAGCCGACATAGCCGGTGTACAGAATCGGCGGATGCACCACCAGGCCCGGGTCCTGCAGGATCGGGTTCAGGTCGTTGCCGTCGGCTGCGGCCGGATCGAGTCGCAGGAACGGGTTGGAAGTCGCGAGCGTGAACAGCAGGAAGCCGAAGCTCACCACGCCCAGCACACCGAGAACGCGCGCGCCAAAGTGGCGCGGCAGGTTGCGTGCACCGATCGCGACCGCAACGCTCCACAGCGCGAGCAACATGATCCACAGCAGCAGCGACCCTTCGTGGGCACCCCAGAGTGCCGCGACGCGGTAGAACAGCGGCAGCGAGGTGTTGGAGTTCTGCGCCACATAGGCGACCGAGAAGTCGAAGCCGACGAATGCGGCGATGAGACAGGCGACCGCGGTCGCGACCATGACCGCCTGGCCGGTCACGGCCGGGATCACGGCGGCGATCCAGCGATCGCGCCGCAGCGCTGGCCCGGCAATGCCGAAGAACGCCTGCAGCGCGGCGAGCAGCAGCGCCAGAATCAGGGCAAAGTGGCCGAACTCGGGTAACACGACTCAACTCCCTGTCGCAGCGGGGGGGTGCTCAGCGGCACTCGGTGCGGGCGTCGGTGGGGGTGCGGGCGCGGCCGTCGCGGGAGCTCCGGCGTCGGCACGTGATTCGCCGTGGCGCAGCTTGAGCGAGCGCGCCACTTCAGGCGGCATGTACTTCTCATCGTGCTTGGCGAGCACCTCGTCGGCGACGAACGTGCCGTCGGGGCGCAACCGGCCGTGGGCCACGACGCCGGCACCCTCACGAAACAGGTCGGGTAGCACTCCCGAGTAGCTCACCGGCACGTCGTGACTGAAGTCGGTGACCACGAAGCGCGCCTCCAGGCTCCCCGGAGCGCGGCGCAGACTTCCCTTGGTGACCATACCCCCGAGCCGGAAACGCTCGCCCGCAGGTACCTTGCCCGCCGCCACCTGGCTCGGATCGAAGAAGAACATGACGTTCTGGCGGAAGGCGCTGAGTGCCAGCGCACCGGCCAGGCTGACGCCGGTCACGATCCCGAGCACCAACATCAATCGCCGACGGCGTGGCGTCATGACTTCTCCCCTGCGCGAACGTCGAGGCGCCGGCGCGCCTCCGCTCGGGCACGCACCAGGGCGCGGCGCGCCCAGACGATATTGAGTATCACGACGGCGAGCGTCACGGCGTACGCCGGCCAGACGAACGCCGCGTAGCCGCCCATGTCGAAGAATGCCCTCATGTCGCGAACACCTCCGCGCGGATCCAGCTCGCCGCGCGCTCGCGGCTGAGGATCTCGGCACGCAGCCGCACCAGCAGTATGGCGGCGAAATACAACGTGAAGCCGAGCAGCATCATCAGCAGCGGCACGAGCATCGACGCCGGTATGGTCGGCTTGTCGAGCCGCATCACCGACGGCGCCTGGTGGAGCGAGTTCCACCACGTGACCGAGTAATGAATGATCGGAACGTTCACCACGCCGACCACGGCCAGCACGGCGCTCGCACGATCCGCCCGCTGCGTATCCTCGATTCCGGCCCGCAATCCCATGTACCCCAGATATAAGAACAACAGCACGAGTTCCGAAGTGAGACGCGGATCCCACTCCCAGTACGTTCCCCACATCGGCTGGCCCCAGAGCGCTCCGGTCACGAGCGCCGCGAAGGTGAACGACGCGCCGATCGGCGCGCAGCTCGCGGCCACCGCGTGGGCCACCTTCATTCGCCAGATCAGCCCGACGGCCGCGGCGACCGCCATGGTCGTATATACCATGAGTGACATCCAGGCACTGGGAGCGTGTACATAAATGATGCGAAATCCGTCGCCCTGCTGATAGTCCGGTGGCGCCAGTACCAGTCCGCCCCACAGCCCGCCGACGATGAGGAGTGCCGCCGGCCAGGCAAACCAGGGAGTGAGGCGCTCCGCGAGAGCATAGACGTACGGCGGTGAGCCGAGCCGATGAAACCAGGTCCACGTCATGGCGCGTCCTTCCCTCCTATTCCAGGCTGATCCGCACGGCCGCGGCCGCCGCCAGCGGCGCAAGCGTCACACCGAGCACGGCGAGTGCGCCGAGCAGCTCGAGCGGCGCCAGAAACGATGCGCCGCCGATCGCCAGTTGCGTCGCGCGCGCGCCGAAGATCAACACCGGCATCGACAGCGGCAGGGTGAGGAGCGAGAGCAGCGCCCCGCTGCGCTTGATCCCAAGGGTAAGCGCCGCACCGATCGAGCCGATGAGACTCAGCGCGACGCTTCCCACCGCCACCGCAACCACGATCCCGGGGATGGCCGCCGCCGATGCGCCGAGCGACAGCGCCGCCAGCGGCGCCATCAACGCCAGCGGCAGTCCGGTGAGCAACCAATGTGCAGCCGTCTTGGCGAACATCAGCGCGGTGAGTGACTGACCCGAGAGCGCGTACTGCTCGAGCGTCCCGTCGTGCGCGTCATCGCGAAACAGAAACTCGAGTGCCAGAAGCGAGGCGAGCAGTGCCGCGACCCACAGCACGCCCGGAGCGATCTCCCGCAGCCGTGCCAGCTCCGGCGAAATCGCGAGCGGGAAGAGCATCGTCACCATGGCAAAGAACGCGAGCGGCTGGACCAGCTGAGCTCGTCGACGGAAGGCGAGCTGCAGGTCACGCAGCAGCGCGAGACGCGCCGCATCGAGGGCGCTCGCCGGCCGCGCGCTGGCCTCCATGTCAGCGACTGTGGCCGCGCCGGTCAGCGCCTGCTCCGCTGATCTGGGGGCCGGTAATGGCGCGAGCGCGCCGGCTGCCGACGATCCGGGCATGCTCACGCCGCGAGCTCTAGTTGGCGCGGCTCGCCGAACTCGTGCACGGCCGCAGGCAGACCCTGGTGCACGGCCGCAACGACCATGCCGCCACGCGCGAGCTGCTCGGCGAGCAGGCTCCCCACGAGCTGCTGGCCCGCTGCATCAAGGTTAGTGGTTGGCTCATCGAGCACCCAGAGCGGCACGGCGAGCAGCGCAAGTGCGGCGAGCGCGACGCGACGTCGCTGTCCGGCCGACAGGGTACGCACCAGGCGATCGCTGCAGGCACCGGCGCCCACGCGCTCGAGCGCCGCAGCAAGCTGCGGCGCCGCGAGGCGCCACCTGGTCCCAATCCAATAGCGCAGGTTCTCACGCGCGCTCAGGTCGGCTTTGAGCGGCGGCTCGTGCCCCAGATACACCAGCGCGGCATGAAAGGCGCGCAGGTCGGCCCGCACATTGGCGCCGTTCCACAGCACCTGACCCTCTTCCGGGTACATCAGCCCGCAGAGCGTGCGCAGCAGGCTCGTCTTGCCGGAACCGTTGGCACCGGTCACCTCGAGGCATTGTCCGGCCTGCAGCGCGAAGCGCACGCCGCGTAGCACGTGCTGCTCACCGCGCCATAAATGCAGGTCCTCGACCTCGAGCCTCGCATCCGTCATCGCATATCCTCGGGTCCTTCGGGCGGCGAAGGTAGCCTCACCGGAGCGAGCACGGTGTGTCGCGCTGCGCGTCCTGAGCCTCGGCGGCCCACGCCGTCCGACAAGGCGGGCAAGTCTCGCAAATTCATGAGCTTAGTACCATATTCGGAAGTGTCTCCGGGCGGCGTCAGGCGGGGGGCGCTCGCTGCTCGAATGGCGCCCTCCTCCTTATAGATAAGAGGAGACTCGGGCCGCGCTGCGCTTCTTCCCCAGCCACCGCCTCAGGACGGATGGCTGAAAGGGCGCCGCGACGGTCGGCGGCGCATGTGATCTGCCTGGGGCCGGACTCGAACCGGCATGGGGTTTCCCCCAAGGGATTTTCATGCCACTGCAGCTTTCGCTGCTGCATGCACGGGCCACGCATTTGTGGTCTGGACTTTACCTTTGCCGTCCCGCACGCCTTCGCAGCGCGTGCGGATTAGGCAGGGGCCGTCAAGTCTCTACACTTTCCTACAGCCGCAAAGCGGACACCTGAGGCTTAGCTCGGTATTGCAGCCACCCTGACGTGCTGCTGTTCCACCGACTTTGACCCCATTCACACCGGCCGTTTCCGCGCCGGGTGCTCAACTTCTCTTCAAGTCCCTTGCGTCTACCAATTTCGCCACCCAGGCACGGGTGCGGGCGCAATTGTACAGAAATGCGTGCGGCGTTCCCGGCGCGATTTCGCGCGTGGTTGACGGGTCTCCATTGGTAGTCGCACGTGGCACACGGCCTGTCGCGCGCCGGCGTTCAAACCCTCGCACGCGCGCTAGCATCGTAGCTTGGAGGGACGGGTCTTCCGCTCGCTCACGGGCTTGCACATGGAAAGTCTCAACTGGTCCAGCCGCAGTCCTATCGGACTGATCGTTACCGCGGTGTTCCTCGGCTTGCTGGGATTGTTGAGCCTCACCCGCCTGCCGCTGCAGCTGTTCCCGGAGATCAACAAGCCCGAGCTGACGATCCAGACCGGCTGGCGTACCGCCTCGCCTGAAGAGGTCGAGTCCGAGCTCCTCGAGCCGCTCGAAAACGTCATGCAGGGCATGCCGGGAGTCGAGGAGATCGAGGGCAACGCCTTCCCCGAACGCGCCAACCTCAATCTGCGCTTCGCCCTCGGCACGGACATGAAGAACGCGCTGGTCGAGGTCGTCGGGCGGCTAAACCGCTTGCCGCCGCTGCCACGCGATGCCGACCGACCGAGCGTCTCGCTCGGCGGCAACGGCAACACCAATGAGACACTCTCGTGGTTCTTCGTGCAGCTGCTGCCCGGCACTCCCGGCCCGATCGAGCGGGAGCGTCGCTTCATCGAGGACACGGTGCGCGCACGGCTCGAGTCGATCCCGGGCGTGGCGTCCGTCGACGTCAATGCCGGCCCGCCCGACAACGTGCGCATCACCCTCGACCTGGCGCGCGCCGCCGCGCTCGGTATCACGATTCCGGACATCGCCAACCGCGCCGCGAGTGCCAATAACGTCTCCGGCGGTCTGCTGGACGTCGGGCGCCGCCAGTACACGCTGCGCTTCACCGGACGCTTCTCTCCGGAGCAGCTCGGCGCGCTGGTGCTCACCTGGCGCGACGGTCGGCCGGTGCGCCTGGCGGACCTCGCGACAATCGATGTTGCGCCGCCCGCGCGCACCTTCTTCGCCTACCAGAACGGTAACCCCGCATTCGGTATCCAGGTCTTCAGAGCCAATGGCGCCAACGTGCTGGCGACCCTCGACACGGTGAAGGCAGCGGTGGCGGAGCTGCGCGACGGAGCGCTCAAGGCGCACGGACTCGGCATCGAGCAGTCCTTCGACGCCTCGCTCTTCATTCGCCGGGCCGTGAGGCTCCTGACCGAGAACCTGATCGTCGGCGCGGTGCTCGCGCTGGTCGTCGTCTGGTGGTTCATGCGCGAATGGCGTGTGACGCTCCTGATCGCCGCGACCATCCCGGTCTGCCTGTGCGCCACCTTCGTGGCGCTCGACCTGTTCGGTCGCAGTCTCAACGTCATCTCCCTCGCCGGGCTCGCATTCGCCGTCGGCATGGTGGTCGAGGGCGCCATCGTCGTCTCGGGCAATGTTCTGCGACTGCGCGAAGGGGGGCTCTCGCTCGAGGAGGCCTGCCGGCAGGGCGCACGACAGGTGGCGGGCGCCCTGGTCGCCTCCACGGCCACGACCATCGCCGTGTTCGTGCCGGTACTGTTTCTCAAGGACGTCGAGGGCCAGCTGTTCGGCGACCTCGCCCTGACCATCTCAATCGCGGTCGCGATCTCGATCGTCGCAGCGCTCACGCTGCTGCCGGCCGCGCTGCGCTTCGTTCTGGACCGGCCGCTGCGTTCCAGCGGCTATGGCCAGGGATGGCCGCAGCTCACGGAGTGGGTGCTGCGCGTCACGGACACGCGGCCCAAACAGTTGGGATGGATTGCCGGGCTGTTGCTGCTGCCACTGCTGCTCGCCTGGATACTGCTCCCGCCGCTCGACTACCTGCCGCCGGTGAAGCGCGCCGCGATCGATTCGTTCTTCGATTTTCCTCCCGGAATGAGCCCCGAAGCCGTCAATCGCGAGCTGTTGCCGACACTGCTGGCGCGCATGCGTCCCTACATGGAGCACCGCGAGCAGCCGTATCTCAAGAACTGGTACGTGCTCGGCTGGCCCGGCGGCGGCACGATCGGCGCACGCGTGGTCGATGAGGGTCGCATCGGTGAGCTCGAGAAGCTGGTAGGCGACAAGATCACCGTGGGATTGCCCGACACGCGCGTGTTCACCGTGGAAGGCGATCTGTTCGGCGGTATCGGCGGCTCGGCGCGCTCGGTGGGTATCCATCTGCAGAGCGAGGACACGGCGGTGCTCAATCGCGTCGCGCTCGAAGGCCGCACCATCCTCGAGAAGCAGTTTGCGGGAGCCGCGGTGCAGAGCTTCCCCAATCCCGACGATGTGGCGCTTGAACTGCATGCCGAGCCGGACGACCGGCGCATTGCGGAGGTGGGCTGGGATCGCACTACCCTCGGCACGGTCGTGCGCACTGTCGGCCAGGGGGCCTGGCTCGGGGAGTATTTCGACGGCAAGTCCCGACTGCCGATCGTGTTGCGCTCGAGTCTCGGGCCGACGCCCGAGGATCTCTCGAACGCGCCCCTCATGACACCGACGGGACTCACGGTGCGGCTCGGAGACCTGGTGCGGTTGTCGACCGAGCTCGGGCCTCCGGCCATCCGGCGGCTCAATCACCGGCGCACCGTGACCCTCACGGTCGATCCGCCCGCGACACTCTCTCTCGAGCGGGTGCTCAAGATCATCGACACCGAAGTGCTGCCGAAGCTGCGCGCCCATCTGCCCGCTGACGGCTCGATACGGCTCGCCGGCAGCGCCGACAGCCTGAGCCAGACGCTCTCGACCATGAGCCGGGTGTTTGGACTCGCGCTGGTGGTGTTGCTGCTGCTGATGACAGTGCTGTTCCGGTCGGTACGCGATTCCGTGATCGTGCTGCTGACGGTGCCGCTGGCGCTGGTGGGGGGCGTACTCGGGCTGCGCGTGCTCGATGTCGTGAAGTTCCAGGCGCTCGATCTGCTCTCCATGATCGGTTTCGTGATGATGATCGGGGTCATCATCAACCATGCGATCCTGCTGGTCGCCGCGGTGCGCAGCGTCGAGCGCGAAGGCGCGCCCCTCGAGGAAGGCATTCGCGCCGGACTGCAGCAGCGCCTGCGGGCGATCCTCGCGAGCACGCTCACCGGCGCGCTCGGTGCCTTGCCGATGGCGGTGAATCCCGGCCCTGGGAGCGTGATTTACCGCGGGCTGGCCGCGGTCAACATCGGCGGCGTGATAGTCAGTCTCGCTTTCAGCCTGGTCCTGATTCCGGCGCTGATGCGGTTGCTCGCTACGCGCCACGAGGCGATCCGCTCGCCGGCGGCGACTTCGCTGGTGTCGCCGTGAGCACCTGCGTGCGCGCTCCCATGATCGCCGCCGCCGTAGGCCTCATCGGCCTGAGCATCGCGCTCGAGGCCGCACTGGAGGCCGCTACGGCCGCCGATTCACCTGCGGCGCCGCGCGCCGTGGTGGAAGTCGGCACCGTCAGCGTCCGCCCGGTCGCGATCGACAGCTGGATCCCGGGGTCGATCGTCAGCCGCTCCGACGCCCGCGTTGCGAGCGTCGTGGCCGGTCGCGTGGAATGGATCGCGGAAGTCGGGACGCGAGTACGGCAGGGCGAGCCGCTCGCCCGGCTGGATGACACGGTGCCGCGGCTGCGATTCGAGGATTTGCGTTCCCAGCTGGCCAGGGCCCGCGCACAGCACGAGTTCACCAGCTCGCAGCTCGAGCGCTTCAACCGGCTCGCGGCCACCCAGGTCTTGAGCGCCAGTCAGCTCGAAGACGCGCGTGCGCAGCGGGAGATGTCGAACGACGACGTGTCGCGGGCCGAAGCGCAGCTCCGGCAGGCGCAGTACGACATCGAGCAATCCGTGATCCGGGCGCCCTTCCCGGGTGTCGTCAGCGAGCGTTTCATCCAGCGGGGCGAGTACCTGCAGACCGGTGCGGCCACCGTGCGCCTGGTCAACACCACGGACATCGAGGCGCGCGCGACCGCGGCGCTGGCGCTCGCGACCAATGTGCACCCGGGGCAGGCTGTGCTGGTGCGTGATCACGGTGTGCAGAAGAGCGGCACCGTGCGCACCGTCGTTCCGGTAGGCGATGACCGTTCGCGCCAGTTCGAGGTACGGGTGACTCTCAAGAGCCCGGAGTGGCTGGTCGGCACGCCGGTAGAAGTCAGTCTGCCGTCCGCCGCGGTGCGCACCGCGGTCACCGTGCCACGCGATGCTCTGGTGATCCGCCAGGATCACGCCTACGTGCTGCGAGTCACGCGCGCCAATACGGTCGAGGAGCTCGACGTGACTCCCGGGCCGGGCGTCGCCGACAGTGTCGAGGTGAGCGGGCCGCTGTCAGCGGGCGATCGCCTGGTCATTCGCGGCGGTGAGCGCCTGGCGGCCGGCCAGGCCGTGAGGGTCATCGATTCCACACGGCGCAGCGTGCAGACGCACCCGGGCTGACGAGCGGACCGTCAGCCGCTCACTCGATCGCTAGGCACCCTTCAAGAGGTCAGCAATTTGCGGGAATGAGCGAGCGGCGGCCACGTCGTATGCGGTCAGCCGATCCTTGTTGCGCAATCTCGTGCTGGCGCCGGAGCTCAGCAGTTGCCGCACGAGAGCGCGGTTGCCGTTGCGGCTGGCGATGATGAGCGCGGTGTCTCCAAACTCGTTCTGCGCGTCCTTGTCCGCGTGTCGGGCGAGCAGCCGCTCGACGACGTCGGTACTGCCGGCGCTCGCTGCGAGCAGCAGCGCGGTGTCGCCGCGCACGGTACGTGCCTCGATCGGGCTGCCCTTCGAGAGCAGCAGATCCACCACCGACACCGCGCCCGCGCCGCTCGCGGCAGCGAGCGGCGTCACGCGGTTCGCGTCCGCATGGTCAGCGGTCGCGCCGTGCTGCAGGAGAACCTGCACATTCTCCGCCCGGTTCGCGCGCGCGGCGTACCACAGCGCCGTGCGTCCGCCCTTGTCCACGCCTTCGGCCGCTGCGCCCGCCTCGAGCAGCTGGCGCACCGCCGCAGGATCCGCGCCTTCGGCCACCTGCATCAGTGCCGTGACGCCGTGAGCGTCGCGCGCGTCGACGTGCGCGTGCGCGGCGATCAGCGCGCGCAGAATGCCGTAGTGCCCGGTCTTGGCCGCGGCCACGATCGGCGGCTCAGGGTCATCCGGCCGGCCATCGGCCGAGACGCCGTGCGACAGCATGGCAGCCACTACGTCCTCGCGTCCGTCGCGCGTCGCGATGAGCAACGCCGAATTGCCGTGCCGGTCACCGCGCGGCTTCGCGCCGGCAAGCAGCAACGTCGCCACGGTGGTCGGTGCACCGCTCACCGCCGCCACGCAGAGCACCGGAGTGCCGTCGGGAGTTGCGCTGTTGGGATCGGCCCCGTGCGCGAGCAACGATTGAACCAATTCCGGTGAGTTGCGTGCGACCGCAACCGCCAGGTCCGGCCAACCGGCGTACAGGTCGCGACCCTGGCCCGCGCGCTGCACCGAGGTGATGGATTCGTTCACGATCGCGCTGCGTTGCAGCGCGACCGCGCCGTGCGCCTTGAGATGCTGCGCCACCTCGGGGGCGCCTCTCACCTGGGCGAAATCGAGCGCCGACCAGTCCTGCACGTCACGCGGCGCCACCGCGGCTCCCGCGGTGAGCAGTCGGTCGACGATCGCCAGCTTTCCGCCGACCGCGGCGTACATCAGCGCGGTGTTGCCGAGATGATCGACAGCGTCGACCTTGGCGTGGGCCCCGATCAGGGCCTCGACGGTTTCGAGACTGCCGGCCTGGGCCGCGATCATGAGCGGCGTCACACCGAACTGATCGGCGCCATCGACCGCTGCTCCCTTGTGGAGCAGAGCCGTGACCACCGCTGCATGGCCGCCCTCGGCCGCCCGCGCGAGCGCCCCGCGTCCAAACTCGTCTGCCGCGCTCACCAGCGCCGGAGTCGCGAGCAGCTCGACGCTCGGCTGATCGCCCTGCCCGGCCGCGAGCCAGAGTGCCTCGCGCTTGACGTTGGCATCGGTGATCTGGGCCGCGGGCAGCATCGTAGTCGTCGTCGTGGCGGTCGACTTTCCTCCTGCCGCTGGCGTCTTTCCTCCCGCCGCGAGCGCCTTTCCCCCCGCCGGTGCCACGCTCGCGTGCCCTTGCGGGTTGAATCCGAGCTCGCGCGCCCGCGCCAGCCAGCGGTCGGCGGCCGCCGGATCCGGGGGATCGGACTCGGCATAGAGCCGCGCGAGACTGAAGGCCGCCGGCGCGTTTCCATGCCCGGCGGCCTTCTCGAGCCAGCTCTTCGCCTGCGCGACATCACGCGGACCGCCGAGGCCATTCAGATAGAAGACCGCCAGCAGGTACTCGGCCTGCGGGTTGCCGGCGCTGGCGAGCTTTTGCAGCTGCACCTGGGCGGCGGCGAAATTCTTCGTGCGAATCTGGCTCTTGGGGCCGTCGAGTGGGTCGGGAGGCCTGCTGACCGCGTGGGCGACCTCACCGAGCGCAAGCCCGACGCACACGACCAGGAGCTTCAGTAGAACGGGATTACTCTGTGCCATATTTGGTTTCGACCTTGATACCGACACGCTTCAGGAACTCAGAAGGCAACACACCCCCAGCGCTCACGATCACCGCATCGTTGTCGAACTTGTGCACCTCGCCGCCATGCTCGATGGCCACGGCTTCCTTGTCGATCTTCTTCACCTGAGATTTCAACAGCAGCTTGAGGCGTCCGGCGGCTTGGGCTTTGTCGATGCGCTCGCGGTTGCGCCCTTTGGCGCGATCGAAAGCCTCGCCGCGATAGGACAGCACCACGCCGCCGCTCTCCGACTCCGCGACTGACGCCGCCGCCTCGAGCGCGCTGTCGCCGCCACCGACCACCAGCACTTTTTGTCCTTTGTACTGCTCCGGGTCGATGAGGCGGTAGACCACCTTCGGCAGCTCCTCACCCGGCACGTTGAGCTTGCGCGGCGTGCCGCGCCGGCCGATCGCGAGCAGAACGCTCGCGGTTTTGTGTTCGGCCTTATTGGTCTTCACCACGAACGCACTGCCCTCGCGCCGGATCTCTTCGACGCGCTCCCTGTAACTGATCTTCAACCCGGTCTTCTTCTCCGCCTCCTGCCAGAACTCCAGCAGCTGTTCCTTGCTCGTCTGGCGGAAGTGGACCTTGCCGATGAGCGGCAGCATCGCGGGCGCCGTCATCACCAGCTTGCCGCGCGGGTACTGGAAGACCGCGCCGCCGAGGGCTTCCTGCTCGAGGGTGACGAAGCGCATGTTGTGAGCCTTGGCCGCGAGCGAGGCAGCAAATCCTGCCGGCCCCGCGCCAACGATGACGACGTCGAGCGCGTCGCCGGCGGACTTGGTGCGCGCGCGGATCGACTCGAGCGCCTGGCGGCCCTGCTCGAGCGCGTTGCGGATGAGTCCCATCCCACCGAGCTCACCCGCCACATAGATGCCGGGCACGGTCGACTCGAAGGCCGGCGTGACGAGCGGGATGTCCACACCGCGGCGCGCGCTGCCGAACACCAGCGTGATCGCTCCGACCGGGCAGGCCGTCTTGCAGGCCCCGTGACCGATGCAGTCGCCCGGACTGATCAGCTTCGCGCGGCCCATGATCAGGCCCATCACCTCGTGGTGCTCCTGCTCCGGGCAGGCCTTGACGCACGAGCCGCAGCCGATGCAACGCGAATTGATGTCGGGGTGAAGCGAGGCCGGCTCGGCGGAACCGGTCTTCGCCTGCACCTCCGCGCTACGGCGCTCGAATCTGCGGCGCCGCAGCACCCACCACACCAGCAGCAGCGCGGAGGGGAGGCCGTAGGTGACGTAGGTCAGCCAGTCCAATTGAATCGCCCCATTACTGGTTCACATAATGCGGGCCGCCCGCCCGCGTCGCAACCGCCGTGCCGCATCACTCGCGATGCGTAATTCAACACGTGGCGTGCCAACCAACACTGTGAGAGGTCTCACAGGAAAAGAGGTCGCTGGTGTATGTCCGACAAAATAAGGGGCTAGACTCTAACAGCGTGCCCTGACCGCTGAAAATTGCTTCTTCCGTCAAGTTTTTCTGTCGGTTTCCGACGACAATGAATGTCGTTCGCCAGAGACATAGCGGGTGTCTCGGGTCACGGGTATCGTGACAGTGGGCGTGTCCGCGGGGGGCTTCGCAGGGTGTTAGTTACCTCTATGGTGTCCGTCACATTCATCGCAGGAGTGCTGCTCGGTGTCGCGGCGAGTGTCGCCGGCATCTTCGGCGTGAAATGGTGGCGCGGTGCTCAAACACTGCACTGGCGCCGCTCTTACCTGCTGGCGGGCGCCGCGGTCGTGAGCTTCGTCGCGGCCGCCGGAATCATCTATCTTGCCGTGGGCGCGCACCGCACCACGGACAACACCGTCGGCGAGAATCACCCCGCTGGCGGCCCCGGCGGCGGTGCGATGACTGCCTCGAACAGCGCGACATCCGCCGCGAGCGGCGCGATGTCCGCGCCGAGCAACGCCGGCAGCGCGTCCGGCAAGTCGATGGACGCCGAAGTGGCTCAGCTCGCAGCGCGCCTCGCTCGCCAAGGTGGGTCGGACAGTGACTGGACGCTGCTGGCGCAGGCTTATGAATTTCTCGGTCGGCCCGACGATGCGAAGCGCGCGCGCGCCCACCTCGCAAGCCCCACCACCACACCGATTGGCCAGATGAGTGCTGCCACGCTCGCGGCGACGGCAGAGGCGACCGCCGGCAATGCTGCCGGTTCCGGCGCCACGGCTGCCGCACCTGCCGCCGCGACGCCGGCTGCGATCGCCTCGCCGGCGGACCTCGAGCGGCGCGTCAAGGCGAATCCGCGCGACGCTCAGGCATGGCTTGCGCTTGCCGACTCACGACGCAGCCAGCGCGATTACGCCGGCGCGCGCGCTGCCTATACGAAGGTGATCGATCTGAAAGCCATGTCGGCTCAGTCCTGGGCCGACTACGCCGATGCGCTCGGCTCGCTCGCCGGCTCACTGAGTGGCGAGCCCGCGCAGGCGATCGACCGGGCACTCGCTCTCGATGGGCAGAACGTCAAAGCTCTGTGGCTCAGAGCGAGCCTCGCCCACGAGCAGCACCATGAGGCCGATGCCTTGAAATGGTGGCAAAAGCTGCGCGCGGCGCTTCCCTCCGACTCCACCGACGTCAAGATCGTCGATGCCAACATCGCCGAGGCGGCCTCGCTGGCCGGCGTCGCGCTGCCTGCAGCGAGCGGCGCTCAGGCGACGGCGATGAGCACCCCCACCCCCGCCATGGCCACCGGGCCGGGTGGCGAAGTCTCCGGGACCGTATCTCTCGACACACGCTTTGCGAATCGCGTGCAGGCCAACGCCACGCTCTTCGTCTATGCCAAGGCGGTCGACTCACCGGGACCGCCGCTGGCGGTGTGGCGCACGACAGCGGGCAGCTGGCCGGTGAGCTTTCGCCTCGATGACTCGATGGCGATGATCCCGTCGCGCCGCCTGTCGCAGTTCGACAAGGTGGTCGTCGAGGCGCGCATCTCGCGCACCGGACAGGCCATGCCGAGCACCGGCGATCTCTACGTGACGAGCCCGGTCGTACACCCGAGCGGGGGGCAGAAGCTCGCGCTCGTGATCAATCGGGAAATCGGCTGACGCGGGTCAGGCCCATGCGAACACCAACCAAAATGTTGCCGCCGGATGACCTGAAGGTGCGGGTCATTTCCCGCCCCGCCGATCCGGCTGCCACAACCGACACCGAGGCAGCGCGCGCAATTTCCCGCGCCACGACCCGTGCGGCCGCACCCGCAGCGAGGCGCGCTCCCGCGCCCGCTGCGACACCCGCTGCGACACCCGCTGCGACACCCGCTGCGACGCCGGCCGCCAGGTCCAACGGCGCGTCAGGTTCTCCGGCCGCGCCCGCCTCCCCCGCACCTGCCGCAGACGCCGCCGCGGTCGAGGAACGCAAGCCGCTGCTCAGCTGGGGACGCTTCGGCTTTTCGCTGATGGTGATCGCACTCGTGCTCGGGTGGTTCATGCCGACGGATCGCTATATCTCGCCGACGCGCGGGGCTGGCTACTGGCTCGGCATCATCGGCGGCAGCCTGATGCTGCTGCTGCTGGTGTATTCGGCGCGCAAGCACTTCACCTGGCTGAGCTGGCTCGGGTCGACACCGAGCTGGTTTCGCTTCCACATGGTGCTCGGAATCCTCGGGCCGCTGTGCATCCTGTATCACGCCAATTTCAGTACCGGCGCGGCCAACAGCAACGTGGCGCTGTTTTCCATGCTGACGGTCGCCGGCAGCGGCTTCATCGGCCGCTATCTCTACTCCCACATCCATAACGGGATGTATGGCCGCAAGCTGGAGCTCACCGACCTCCAGGCCGGCGCGGCCAGGTTGCGCGAAGTCTCAGGGAGCGTCGGGTTTCTGCCGGAGCTGGTGGCGCGGCTCGAGGCCGCCGAGCAGCGGGTGCTCGCGAGCGGTCCGCGCCTGTCGGTGCTCGGCGCGTTCAGGCCCATCGTAGTCGGCGCAGCAGCTTTGAGGGCGCGCTGGCGGCTGCACTTCTACATCCGGCACTCGCTGGCCGCCAGCGCACGCCGCTCGCCGGTCATCGCGGCCGAAGCCAAGCGACTGCAGCGCGCGGCACGCGCATACATCGACAGGAGGCTCACCACGACGAAACGTGTGGCGGAGTTCGAAGGCTACGAGCGGCTGTTTTCGCTGTGGCACGCGCTGCACATACCACTGATCTTCATGCTGATCATTGCAGCTGTCGTCCATGTGATCGCGGTCAACATCTACTGACCATCACACCACGATGCAGGGGGCCCGATGGGTTTTGATACTGGGGATAATTGCTGGAGTCCTTGCCGCGAGGCGGGCTGAAGCCGTGAATCCGGAAACACTCCTCATGCCCGGCAAAGTCACGACCGCCCATGCGAAGTGGGAGGAGGACTGCAGCAAGTGCCATGACCGCACCAACTCGGAGCGGCAGACCGCGCTGTGCCTCGACTGTCACAAGGAGATCGCGGCCGACATCAAGCAGCACCACGGTTTCCACGGCCGCTTCCCCGGCATCGACACCTCGCAGTGCCGTGCTTGCCACTCCGAGCATCTCGGCCGCAATGCCGACATCGTCAAGCTCAGCCGCGAGCAGTTTGATCACAAGCATACCGACTATCCGCTCGAGGGCGCGCACGCCAGCACGCCGTGCGAGGGCTGTCACGTCGCCGGCAAGGCGTATCGCAAGGCGCCGCGCGAGTGCATCGAGTGCCATAAGAAGGAAGAGCCGCACGAAGGCAAGCTCGGGCGCGACTGCGGTTCGTGCCACAACGCCTCCGCCTGGTGGCACGTGAGCTACGACCACGACAAGACCGCGTTCCCGCTGCGCGACAAGCACGCGGAGGCGGCCTGCGCCGCCTGCCATTTCGGCAACCGCTACAAGAACACGCCGAAAGATTGCGTGGCCTGCCACGAGCCGGACGATGTGCATCACGGCGAGCGCGGCCTCAAGTGCGGCGAATGCCATGTGACCAAGAACTGGAAGACCTCCAAGTTCGATCACAAGAAGGAAACCGGCTTCGCACTCGAGGGCGTGCACGACCGCATCGCCTGCACCGACTGCCACCGCACCGGCAACATGAAGGACAAGATCCCGAAGGACTGCTTCGGCTGCCACCAGGCACAGGACTCACACGCCGGCCGCCTCGGCAAGGAATGTGGCAAGTGCCACAACAGCGAGAAATGGAAGCCCTCGACCTTCGATCATTCGCGCGACACCAAGTGGCCGCTCGTCGGCCGTCACGAGAAGGTCGACTGCCACATCTGTCACACGGCGCCGACCGCGACGCAGAAGCTGCCGACCGAGTGCGTCGGCTGCCATCGCGCCAGCGACGTGCATGTCGGCAAGCTCGGCACCGGCTGCGACCAATGCCACACGCCGCGCGGCTGGCAGGAGATCGTCAACTTCGATCACGACTTGACAAAGTTCCCGTTGGTGGGACTGCACGTGGCAGTGCCCTGCGAGCAGTGCCACCTGACGCGTCAGTATCGTGACGTCGGTCACGAATGTGTCGACTGCCACAAGAAAGACGACGTGCACAAAGGCAACCTAGGCAAGGAGTGCACGCGTTGCCACTCGCCGAACGGCTGGAAGATGTGGGAGTTTGACCACGGCAAGGAGACTGGATTCGCTCTCAGCGGAGCGCACGGCAAGCTCGCGTGCGAGTCGTGCCATCGCCATCCGCCGGGTGAAGTGAAGCTCAAGCGCGACTGCACGTCCTGCCACGAGAAAGACGACATCCACCTCGGGCAGTACGGCCGCCAGTGCGACCGCTGTCACTCGACCGTCACCTGGAAAGGCGCGCGGATCCACTAACGACGTAAACCTATGGATACAGGCCTCACCACACCGTTGCAATCGCGCCCTGCGGCCTTCAGCCGCAGGGCGATCGTCGCGCTGCTCGTGCTCCTCGGCTGCGGTCTGCTCGCTCCTGCGGCGCACGCCGCGACGTTTCAGCGCCAGTTCGACCACCTGACCACAGGCTTCGAGCTCCTCGGCCAGCACCGCGACCTGCCGTGCGAGTCGTGCCATGCGAACGCGATCTTCAAGGGCACGCCGAAGGACTGCGCCGGCTGCCACGGCGTCGGCACCACGGTGCGCGCCACGGCGAAGACGACGACCCACCTGATGACCACCAACCTGTGCGAGTCCTGCCACACGGTCATCGCCTGGAAACCGGCATTCATCTTCGATCACACCCAGGCGATCGGCGCCTGCTCGTCGTGCCACAATGGCGTGCAGGCGCAGGGCAAGACGCCCAATCACATCGTCACTGACCTCGAGTGCGATGCCTGCCATACGACCCTGACCTGGGCGGGTGCGATGTTCACGCACCTGGGCGTCACGGGAGGCTGCGCGGCGTGTCACAACAACGTCTCGGCGCAGGGCATGCCGACGACCCACATGCCGATCGGCACGGGGACGACAGCGACACCCTGCGAGGCCTGCCACTCGCCGACCAATTTCATCAACTGGCTCGGCGGCAAGATCAACCACGCGGCCGTGACGCAAATGACGTGCGGCCTCAGCTCGGGATGCCACGAGACCGCCAACTTCCTCGGCATGCACCCGAGCACCAACACCACGGCCGGGGATTCGCGTCCGAATGCAACGCTCGACGCCAACCATGCCAAGGGTCTGCTCGCCACCGCCGATTGCGGCGTGTGCCACGCCACGGTGACCTTCGCGGGCGCCGCGGTCGAGCCACCGAAACACATACCGACCGGCACCGCACCGTGTCTGCAGTGCCACACGACGCCAGCGAACAACGCGATCTACTCGGTCACCGGCGTGCACCAGGGCGTCACCAGCTGCCTGAGCTGTCACGCACCGGCGGTCGCGAACACTTTCATCAACGTCACCATCGTCACAACGCCGAGCAACCACATTCCGATCGGCAGCCTCGACTGCAACGGCTCGGGCTGCCACAGTACCGCCAACGTCAACCCCGGCGGCTTCAAGATCGGCGCGGCGAACGTCAACACGCCGACCCTGACGGTTGCTGGCCATACGACCGTTGCCGGCGCCGGCGGTGTCAGCGGCTGCCAGAGCTGTCACGAGACGTCGCCCTACATGGGGATGATCGTCGGCAGCGCGAGCGCCTGGGGTGACTCGCGGCCGACCTCGTACGACAAGTACCACCCGACGAGCGGCGACTGCAGCGGCTGTCACTCGACGGCTCCGACGTTCAACGGCAACCAGACCGCCGGTGCCACGAAGCCCACGGGCCACATTCCGACCACTGCGGCGTGCGGCCAGTGTCATACGACCTCAGGAAACAACGCGCTCTACTCTTCCACCGGCGTGCACCAGGGCGTGGCGAGCTGCCTCGCCTGCCACGGGCCGGGCACAGGGCCATTCGTAGGTCCGCCGCCTTCGAACACGATTACGGTCGTGGGCCTGCCCAGCAACCACATTCCGATCGGCTCTCTCGACTGCAACGGCTCGGGCTGCCACACCACGGCCAACGTGACGCCGGGCGGCGGCGGCTTCAAGATCGGCGCGGCGAGCGTCAACACGCCGACGCTCACGGTCGCCGGGCATACGACCGTTGCAACAGCGACGCCCGCCTGCGCGACCTGCCATGAGCAGGGCGTGACCTTCATGGGCATGATCGTCACCAGCGCGAGCGCCTGGGGCGACGACCGGCCGATGCTGTACGACAAGTACCACCCGGTGGCGTCGGCCGGCGACTGCAGCGTCTGTCACTCGACGGTGCCGACCTTCGCCCTCAATATGACGGGCGGCGCGAAGCCCTCCAACCACATTCCGACGACCGCGGCGTGCGCCGTGTGTCACACGACGCTCAACAATTACGCACTCTACTCTTCACCTGCCGTGCACCAGGGCGTGACCGGTTGCCTCGCCTGTCACGGGCCGGGCGTCGGAACGTTCGCCGGACCGCCGCCGTCCAATACGATCACGATCGTCGGCTGGCCCGCCTCTGGTCACATCCAGATCGGCACTGCCGATTGCAACGGCTCGGGCTGCCACACGACGGCCAACGTGACGCCGGGCGGCGGCGGCTTCAAGATCGGCAGCGCGAACATCAACGCGCCGACGCTCAACGTAGCCGGGCACAGCACGATCTCCGGCGCCGGGGTGCCGCTTTGCGCCACGTGTCACGAGGCCGGCACGAGCTTCACCGGCATGATGGCGAGCAACGCCAGCACCGTGGGTGACACGCGCCCGCCCACGAACGCGTCCTACGACAGCGTCCACCCGACGAGCGGCGACTGCGGCGAATGCCACGTGACCACGCCGACCTTCCTGACCAACGAGCTGTGCGGCACCAAGTCACTGCCAGCGTGTTCGGCGGCGCTGCCGGCGAACCATATCCCCACCAGCGCGGTGTGCGGACAATGCCACACGACCGCGGGTAACTTCGCCGTCTACTCGGTCACCGGTGTCCACCAGGGCCTGCCCCCGAATACCTGCAACCAGTGCCACGGGGCGAGCGCTGGAACGTTGGGCTCTAGAACGTTCCTCGGTCCGCCACCTGCGGGCACGATTACGATTGTCGGGGTTGCGAGCGGCCACATACCGACCGGCGCCGCACCGGGAATCGATTGCGGCAGCTCGGGCTGTCACACGACGGCCAACGTCAATCCGGGCGGCTTCAAGATCGGCAGCGCGAACATCAACGCGCCGACGCTCAACGGCGCAGGGCATACCACGGTCCAGCCGGTGGGTGCCTGCACCACCTGCCATGAGGCCGGCGTGAGCTTCCTCGGCATGGTCCAGAGCTCCAACACCACGGCCGGAGATACGCGTCCCAACGCAACGCTCGACAAGATTCACCCGACGACGGGCGACTGCGCCACCTGTCACACCACGACGCCGGTGTTTGCCAACGACCAGACCGGCAACGCCAAGCCGTCGAACCACATTCCGACGACCGCAGCGTGTGCGGTGTGCCACACCACCGCCGGCCAATTCCAGCTCTACTCGGTCACGGCGACGCACCAGGGCGTGACCACTTGTACGAACTGTCACGGCTCGACCGTCAATACGACCTTTGCCAACGTCGTCCCGGTCACGACGCCGAGCAACCACATTCCGACCGGCAGCCTCGACTGCAACGGCTCGGGCTGCCACACGACGGCGAATGTCAATCCGGGCGGCTTCAAGATCGGGGCTGCGAGCGTCAGTGCGCCGACGCTCACGGTCGCAGGGCACACGACGGTCAAGACGGCGGTTCCCCTCTGCGGTTCCTGCCACGAGCAGGGAGTGACCTTCATGGGCATGATCGTCACCACCTCGGGCGCCTGGGGCGACGACCGGCCGATGTTGTACGACAAGGCCCACCCGGCGAAGACGGCCGGCGACTGCAGTGTGTGTCACACGACCACGCCGACCTTCAACACCAACCAGACGCAGGGCGCCAAGCCGTCGAACCACATCCCGACCACGGTGACGACGTGCGCCACGTGCCACACCACCCCCGGCAACTACGCTGCGTACTCCGTCACCGCCACGCACTCGGGCGTGACCACGTGCAAGAACTGTCACGGCTCGACCGTCAACACGACCTTTGCCGGCACCACGCCGATCGTGACGACGCCCAGCAACCACATTCCGATCAGCACCCTCGACTGCAACGGCTCGGGCTGCCACACCACGGCGAATGTCAATCCGGGCGGCTTCAAGATCGGTACCGCCAGTCTCACTGCTCCGACGCTCACGGTCGCGGGTCACACCACGATCAAGGCGGCAGTCGCCACGTGTACGACCTGCCACGAGCAGGGAGTGACCTTCATGGGCATGATGGTCGGCACGTCGGGCGCTTGGGGCGACGACCGGCCGATGTTGTACGACAAGGCCCACCCTGCGGCGTCGTCCGGTGACTGCAGCGGCTGTCATACGACCACGCCCACCTTCGCGACCAACCAGAGCGGCAGCGCCGCCAAGCCCGCGAATCACATTCCGACCACTGCGGCCTGCGGCCAGTGCCATACCACCGCCGGCAACTACACTCTGTACGTCATGGGTGCGACCGGGCACAAGGGCATCACCACCAACTGCGCGCAGTGCCACGCCTACGGCCTGAGCTTCTACAACATGGCGCCGCCGACGCTGAAGCAGCCGCCGTCGGGCGCCACTGGACACATTCCGTCGAACCCACCGAACGGCACCATGGTGATCGCCTGCGAGCTGTGCCACTCACCGACCGTCTTCACGGCCTTCTCGGGCACGGTCATGAAGCACGCCTACACGACATCGATAGAGTGCGACGCCTGTCACGAGAAGGGCTTGACCTGGAAGACCAACGGCAACCTCTGGACACGGCCGGGCAACCACCACGTCGGTGTGAACTGCAACGGCGCCCCCGCCGGCAGCACCACCGGCAGCGGCGGTTGCCACAGCACGCGCGACAAGTCGGTCATCCGGATGCCGACCACGCCGCGCGTCTCGCCGACCACGACCACGACGACGACGACCAAGCCCTCAAGCACCGGGACGACGACCACAGCCGCGCCGCGCGTCGGTAAAGTGTTCCCGGGAGACGCGGCGTCGCGCGCCGCGTCGGCGCCGACCGCCGCCTCTTCGGCCGCTCCTTCGACGGTCGGCGACGTGCTGGCCAGGGCGAATACCACCCTCACGACGGGGGCGACGCCGCCCACCGCGCCCTTCAGTCACACGACCGTGACCGGCACCGCTTGCGTCACGTGCCACGCGGCGGCCAACGGCACCGGCAAGCCCGCGAGCCATATTGCCACCAGCAACAACTGTCAGAGCTGCCACACGACGCTCGCCTGGCTGCCGGTGACGCGTGTCGATCACACCCAGGTGATCGGCAAGTGCGCGAGCTGCCACAACGGCCAGATCGCCACCGGTAAGAGCTCGAGTCACATTCCGACCAGCGCCGCGTGCGACACCTGCCACACCAGCATCGCCTGGACGCCGGCACGCTTCGACCATGCGGCCGTGACTCCGCACACCTGCACCACCTGCCACAACTCGGTGGTCGCCATCGGCATGCCGCGCGCGCACATTCCGACGACGCAGCAGTGCGACGCCTGCCACGGAACGCTGCGCTGGAGCCCGGTTAAGATCGATCACAGCCACCTCACGGCGAGCTGCGTCAGCTGCCACAACAACGCGGGCGCGATCGGCCTGTCGCCAGGGCACCTGCGGACGCAGCTCGACTGTGCGCGCTGCCATAGCTACCCGGATTGGAGTGTCATCAATTTCCGGCACATCAGCGTCGCGTACCCCGGCACGCACCACGCGGCCCTGGTGTGCACCAGCTGCCATACCTCTAACACCGACCAGGTGCCCTACCCGTCCGCCGCGGATGCGGGTACCTGCGCCGGGTGCCATGCGAAGGACTTCAAGCCGGCGGCACATCCGAAGACCACCAAGGGAACCCCGTACACAGCTCACGAGCTCGCCAACTGCAGTGGTGCCTGTCACGTCTACAGCGACACCACGCAATCAACAATCACAAGGAATCTGCCCGGACCGCATCACAGAGTATCGGATGCGACGTTCAAGCGTTGAGCGTCGGCGGCACGGCCTGCTCCTTGGCCTGCTGCTCGCCGCCCTCGGCGTTGGCGTTGCGTCCGCGCAGATTCCAGGCCGTGGCCCACCCCGACTGGTGGACGTGGTCGAGATTTCCGAGCGCGAGGGCCAGGTGGACATCAACGTGGTGTTCAACTGCTCGATGCGCTTCGTCACCAACCTCCCCACGAATCAGGGCAAAGAGGTGCACATCCAGCTCGTGCCGCTCAGTGATTGCGGTGTCAGCCCCATCGGTCAGATCAACCCCGAGCTGCCACCGCTCTCAGGCGGCACCAGTATCGTCGCCGGCGCGCGCCTGGAGTCGACGGCGCCCGGGCAGCTCACGCTAAGCCTGACCTTCAAGCAGAGCGAGCGCTTCGTGCTGGCGCAGGGCATAGATCCTCGCGGCCTGCGCGTGCGTCTGGTCGATCACTCGCGCGCGCGCGGCAAGATCATCGTCGGGGAGAAGGAGGTGGTGAGCAACTTCGCCATCAACCTCGACTCCCGCCCCCAGCCCTTCAGTCCAGAGGAGATCGCGCTGGCGCATCAGCGGCTGCAGGCGCCGGCATTCGTCTCCGAGACGGTGATCGATGGCCAGAAGTGGTATCGGCTGCGCATAGGTCCGATCGAGCGCCGCTCTGAGGGCGACCGATTGCTGAACCGCGCCTTGCCGGATTATCCGCGCGCCTGGCTCGCGATCGGCGACGACGCCGTCACCAGTGATCTCAACGCTCCCACGGCCGCGGTGGCACTGCCGGCGGTCGAGCGCATCGGCACCGACCCACCGCTGCCACCCGACCAGCTCAGCAAGACACTGGACGATGCCCGCGCGGCGATGTCGGCGCACGATTACAACAAAGCGATCGCCCTCCTCACCAAGCTGCAGCGCCAGCCCGAGTTCCCGGATCGCGCCCGCGCCCAGGAGCTCCTCGGACTGGCACGTGAGCGCGCGGGCCAGCTGGCACACGCGAAGGCCGAATACCAGGAGTACCTGCGCCGTTACCCGAACGGGGAAGCGGCCGAGCGCGTGGCGTTCCGACTCAAGATTCTGGAGTCCGCCGAGGCCAAGGCGCGCACCGGGCGTGAGGTCGGCCCCGAAGCCAAGGGTTGGGAGCTGTCGGGCGGCTTTTCGCAGCTCTACCGTTATGACGGACAGAGCCAGACCACCAATGCCCCGCCGCTCCAGACCCCATTGCCGCCGACCTCCGAGCAGTCCGCCACTGAGAGTGCGCTCTTTACCGACGTCGACCTGGTGGGGAAGCGACGCGGCGAGTCGCTCGACTGGATCGGGCGTTTCAGCGGCGGCTACGACAAGCTCTTCGGACAAGAAGCGATCGCCCAGCCGACGCGCGTGAGTCTCGCCTCGATCGAGTTGCTCGATCGGCCGCTCGGGCTCCTCGCCCGCCTCGGCCGGCAGGCCGGCAACGTCAATGGCATCCTCGGCACCTTCGACGGGCTGTTCGTTGCCTGGCAGTTTGCCTCGTCCTGGTCGCTCAACGTGGCGGGTGGCTTTCCGGTCGATCTGCTCACCATTTCACCGCAAACCCAGCAGGTGTTCGAAACGCTGGCGCTCGCCTATACGCCGCGCAACGCTCACTGGGACGGCAGTATCTTCTTCGCGAACCAGACGTTCGACGGTCTGCTCGACCGCCGCGCCGTCGGCCTCAACGGACGCTATGTGGCGAAGAACACGACGCTGGTGGCGGTCATCGACTACGACGTCTTCTATCACGCGCTCAACACCGCAAGCCTGGTCGGCACCGTGCAGCTCCCATCGCGCTGGAACCTGAGCTTCAACACCGAGAAGCGCAACGCCCCGGTGCTCACCACCGAAAATGCGCTCATCGGCCAGCCGTTCACCGATCTCACCCAGATGCAGCAGGTGTTCACCAACGAGCAGATCCACCAGCTCGCGCGCGATCGTACGCAGGACACCTCCAGTTACAGCTTCACGGCGACCCACCCGATCGGCCAGCGCTTTCAGTTCGCGGCGCTCGTCGATGCCACCAAGGCGCAGGCGACCCCGGCCTCGGGTGGGGTGCCGGCTGTGCCGGCCACCGGGCTTCTGCCCAACTACCAGATACAGTTTTATGCATCCGACCTGTGGCGCCAGGGTGACTTCACCACGCTGTCGCTCCAGCATGGCGAGACCGAAATCGGCCGCATCGACTCGGTCAGCGCGACGCTGCGCTTTCCGGTCGGTGGTGCCTGGCGCCTTGCGCCCCGCCTGACTGTCGAGCGCCTGGTCGAATCGAGCAGTGCCGCTGCCGCCACTCCCAGCACCGAGACGAGCTACCTCCCCTCGGCGCTGCTCGACTACCAGCGCGGCAATGCGCTGCTGCAGTTCGAGGCCGGCGCAGAGCTCGGCAGCCGGGAGGCGTTTCTGCAGCTGCAGAACGGGCAGTTCGTGCAGACGCAGAACACGACGAGCTATTATATAAGCGTGTCGTATCGCATCAGCTTCAGGTAGTGACCTTAGCTCCCGCGCTCCGATCGGGGACGAGCTGGCTGGCCGCCCTGGTCGCAACTTTTGCCGTTGGCGGCGCCCTGGCCGCTGACGCCAGCGACAGCCCCACCGAGTATCTCGACGAGGACACCGCCGCGACCGTCACCGTGGTGGGGCGCCCGCTGGTGTTCGCTCTCTCGCGGAAGGATCTGGCGGCCAACGCCCGTGACTACGCCACGGTCGCCGCAGCCTCGGTCAACCGGGCCGGCAAGGTCGATTACGTGCTCATCGTCTACTTCTGGTCGACGGCCGATCCACGTATGCGCCCGGACGCCCTGCCGAGTGGACAGCCGCTGGTGCTCCAGGCCGACGATCGGCGTATCTCACTCAAGCTCCGCGGGCACTCCGCGCACGACGCCGGGATCGGTAAGCCGGTGCTCGCGCCGAAAGGCGTCACCACACCGCCGGATGTCTACGGCACCGACCTCGGGACCGTGCGTTTCCTCGGCGAGGCGCGCAGCCTGACACTCCTCATAGAGAGTGAGGGCATCACGCTGAACTACGAGCTGTGGGAAGACGCCCGGCCTGCACTGCGGGCCTTCGTACGCCACATGAGCGGCGGTGCCTAGGCTCAACGCTTACGGTTTCTTTTTCTGCTCGTTGGGACCGGAAGTTTTCTCGGTCAGCACGATCTCGGTCACATCGCGCACGTCTTGGTACTCAAGCTTCTCGCCCTGACGCGTCACGCCGCCGATGAACGGCCGCTGGATGCTGATCCATTGGTGAGAGGTGACCAGATCGGAAGCGCCGTCAAAGATCACGAACGCCTTGCGCAGATGCTGCCCGCTCGGCAGCTTTCCCTCGGCCGGCTTCTTCGGCGGCGTGTATTCCTTGCCGATCGCGCGATAGAAACCGAGAACCTGCTCGAAGGAATCGTCGCTCAGCCAGGCAGCGATCTTCATGTCAGGGCGGAGTGCATCGGTGAACTGCCGAGTGGCCTCGGTATCGGGTGGGGTGTAGCGGGTCGCGCCGGGGTAGTCCCTGTCGGGTCGCGTTATGCGCGACAAGGTGTCGGATGCATGGCGACCGCGCCGTGCGCGATACTGTCCGTTCGGACATCCAGGCACGAGGATCGCTCATGAAGCTCGGGAGCGCTGGCGCCCGGACGCTCACGCTGTGGGCCTGCGGGCTGCTGCTGCCCTGCTGCGCCGCCGCCCAGACCCCGCGCCCCGAGCCGGCAGCGCAGGCCACCACGACGGAGTCGACGACGGCCGCGGCGCCAGCCACGACTACGCCACCGACAGAGCCTGCGCCGCAGGTGGCCCCCGCGGAGCTGCCGAATTTTCAGCCCGGGTTATGGGAATACCGGCGCACGGTCTTGGGTGCGCAGTCGGAAAAGCCGCAGGTCTCCACGGTGCGCAGGTGCACGGACCCCACCGCCGACATCCGTGCGAAGGTGCTCGCCCTCGAGCAGAAGCGCTGCCAGTTCGTGCCGCTGCGCAAGCGCGAGGATCATTACGTCTCGAGCTGGACCTGCCCGACGCCTAACGGAGTCACGCGCTTTCGCGACGTGCTGACGGTGCAGGGCCCGACCCGCTACGAAGATGTGAGCGAGGCGCATTCCCCCAACCGCGTGACCCAGCAGAAGATCGAGGCGCGACGCCTGGGAGACTGTGCGTCGCCCGCTGCCGCGCCCGCTCACGCGCCCAAGCCGCCGCCGCCGCAGCCCTGAGCGCTCAGGGTGTCGTCCACTCTCCAAGCGGTGCGACCCGCGCCCCCTGGGCGTCGGTGAAGCGCACGATGTACCCGCCCTTGGAGGCGAAGCGCTGGCCCGGAGCGAGACTGAGCCGCGGGTAGTAGCCGGTCATCACGCGATGATCGAGCGCCATCTCGATGCGCTCAATCAGATAGTCGCGTATGAAGGCATCCACCATGTGGTTGAGCGTCTCCGACACCAGCCCGCAGGCGAGGTACGTATCGGCCTGCACCTGCTCGGCGAGAACCGGAATCCTGCGCAACCGAAACCAGCTGAGCGCATAGTCGACGCGCACGACCCGCTGGCCGGGAAGGTCGACCGGATAGGCGAGGTGGACGCTCGTGCGCCAGGCCGGTGGGACCGGCGCCTGCTCGAGGCCGCCCATCGCGCCTGAGATCCACACCCGCGACGCCCGCGGCGTAACCGCATCGAGGGCCCGCAGGTCGTCGGCACGCAGCCACAGCACCACTGCATCGGTCGGGCGCACGTCGCTGAGTGCGGCCGTCAGGTCAGCGGCTGAGCCCCGCCGCTTCTTCAGCACGCGATCGACGACCGGCGGTGCCGAATCACCCGGCGCGCTCGCGAGCACGCGCGCCGCGGCCTCGCCCACATCGCCGGCGCGGAACACCTGCACGATGCGCCGGGGTCGATCCGCAGACTCCGCCAGCTCGCGCGCAATGAGCTGCGCCTCAAGGAGCACCCCACGGGAGAAGTACACCGTGTAGAAATCCGCGTCGTCTCCGGCAGGGGCCTCGACATTCGGGAACAGGCAGGGCAGGTGCTGCTGCTCACAGAAATTCTGCACCGGAGCCCAGTTGCTTCCGCCGAGGCCGGAGATCACTGCGAATACCGGCTCGGCAGCGAGTCGGGCGCGCAGTTGCTCGTTCCAACCCGCGGGCGGCCCGCTGAGCTCCCAAACGTGCAGCTGCCAGCGCCGCGCGACGCGGAACATGGTGGCGTGCGAGGAGTAGAGCGTCGGCGCCTTGGTGCGCGCCGCGGCATTGTTCTTGTCGACGAAGTACTGCTCGATTACCGCCAACACGCCGCGGCGCTTCACCGCATCGGCGTCGGGCGTGATGATGGTGGCGAAGTGCAGCGTCGTCGCCGTCACGCCCGGCGACGGCGTGACGTCCATTGCCCTCAGGTACGCGATCAGGCTCTGCATCGCCGCGTCGTCGAGCCGGTAGCGCGGCATGAGGTAATTGAGTGCCCGGCCGTTCGCGCCGGTGCCCTCGCGGATCGCCCGCGTCAGGCTCTCGACCGTATAGGCCTCGTGGTTGATGCGCGCGCTGTCGACGTACGGAACACCGAGCGTCTCGAGGCTCTTGCCGCGCGGTGTGAAGAGGTAGGGACCCGCGATCGGCGGAATGGTGATGCGGCCTTCGCTCGACCCGAGGCCGCTGCGGCGGTGGCAGTTGGCGCAGGCGGCATCGCGCCCGCGCAGCGCGGCGCCCGCTTCGCGGCTCGCCTCGACGGGCTCACCCGAGGAGAGCAAGCCGCTGCGGTAAAGCGTCTCGCCGGCCGATGCCCCCGCGCCTGCCGATGCTCCGGCCGCCCCGGCCGGCGCCGCCGATCCCACCCCGACGCTCAGCAGCGGTGCGAGGACCGCGGCGGCCAGCAACGCGGCTCGCCCGCTGCGGCGCGAATCCTGAGCTTCAGGGCGACTCAAGCAGCTTGCGGAGCTCGCCCACCAGCTCATCGGGAGTCACGAATCCCTCGATGCGCAGCCAGCGCTTCCCGGGCGCCGCCCGCATCAGTGTGACCGCGGTGTGGCTCATCTTCTCGCCCCGGTAGACGTCGAAGGCCCGCTGAGCGGCGATGCTGGCATCAACAGTGCCGGTGTAGTACTGCCAGCCCGCGCCGGCGTGGAATTTCTGAGCATACTCGCTGAGTCGAGCCGGCGTGTCCTGCTCGGGATCAATCGAGATGGACATCAGGTGCACGCGGGCAGCGTCGGGTCCGAGCTTGCTCTGAAACTCCTCGAACGTGCGGCTGGCGAGTGGGCAGATGGACGAGCAGGTCGTGAAGATGAAGTTGAGCAGCACCGGCCTGCCATCGTCGAGCTCGTGCGGCAGGGAGACGGCGCGGCCGTCCTGGCGCACGAGACGGATCTCGGGAACCTGGTACGTGACGGTAGCGCGCGATATCACGCTCGCCCAGGCCACGGACAGCGCCGCCGCACCTGCCAGCGCGGCTGCGCCGAGGGTCGCCAACCTCCGCGTGCTCCTGGTCGCCGTCATTCGGCTAGCTCTTCGCTGGTGTCGCCTTGACCGCCGCCGCCGGTACGGGCAGCGTCGCCGGTGCTGATGGAGCCGCCGCGACCGGGCCCTGGGGCTTGGAGAAGATCGCTTCGTCCAACGCCGGATTCACCGTCACCGACTCGATCATCATCTTGTGCGCACCGGGATAGCCCTCGACAGTCGAGACAAGCTCGTAGGGCATCATGAGCCCCTTGACCGACCTGAAGTCGTGCTGCGCGACGAATACGCTATGCGTCTTGCCGTCCATGCGCCGCGGGATTCCTTCCACCTTGACGTCGAGGAAGCTCTTCGCGTCGATCCAGATGCGCTGCACGTCGCCGCTCTTGAGGGTGAGCTTCAGCTTGTAGGCATTGTGGCCGTCGACGGGCTCCATCCCCTCGAGGGCGATCTGGGTGCCCTTGGCGGCATAGTCCACCAGCGGCCCCTCGAGGTCCGCGCGGGTCGCCTCCCATTTCGCCTCGTCGGCGGAGAACGGCTCGACGTCGTCGCGGTTGAGGAAGGGCCGGAATTTCCAGCCGTGCTCGCCGTCATAAACCTGCACCGCGGTCTTGCCGTCGAAATCGATCTCCAGACGCGATTTGTGCGGGCGCTTCATCTCGAGCCTGAAGGGCAGCTGCAGCTGCTGCGCAGCTGCCTCCTTCGCCGCTGCCTGTGCGGCGGCGCGCTGCGCCCGGTGGCCGCTCGCGCCGGCGCCCTGCTGGGCGATGACGCGGCTGCGCGCGATCGAGTCCCCGCTTCCCGCATCGAGCTTGCCCTTTACCGCCAGCGACTGCAGCGAGCGCCAGGCATTGAGTCCGCCGCGCGCAGCGACGTGCTTGTCGACGATCTGCTCGGCGCTCAACGAGGGAGCGTTTGAGGTGGCGGCCAGCGCGGTTGCGCCGCACGCGCCGATCACCAGGCTCACGAACAGCGGGGCTCGATTACGCATGGGTGGTCTGTTCTCCGTTGCTCATCGTGGATCGATTCTCACAGGATTCGTTGGCTCAATCGACGACCAGCCCGTCGGCGCGGAACGTGGCGATCACGACGCTCACGTGATCGCCGCGCTTCACCGGGCGGCCCTTGTTGGAAAACACCATCCAGTAGGACTTGCCGTTCTCGGGCGGTGCGCTCTGGCGCAGCTGGCCGACGTTCTCCATCGACGGCACTACCAGCTTGACCCCTCTTTCCGGGGCGATGAGCGAGGGCTCGTTCTTCTTGTCGTTCAGCGCCTTGGCCTTGCTCGCGTCCAACACCCGGTAAGTGAATCGAAGCACCTCACCCGACTCGGCCCATTTCACGGCCAGCGAGTCCACGCCCCAGACCAGCCGGTAGTAGCTGCCCGCCCGTCCCGCGAACCGGTCGGGCCGGTAGCGCGACTGGGGCGGAGGCACCGGCGACGGCCGAGCTGTGGTCGCGGAGCGCGTCCCAGACGCCTCGGTGTTGCCCGGCGTCGGAGGGGCGGAAGTCCCCTGCGCCCAGGCTGCACCACCGAGCAGCACGCTGCTGAGAAATATCGATCGAATCATCGCTCCGTGATCCTAGCGAAAACCCGGCATCCAGAGTTCCGGATGCCAGGTTCTTGCGTCCTCCCGAGTCGCTTAGTTGCCGTTGAAGTTGCCGCCGTTCAACGGGTTGGTTGTTGCCCCGCTGTTCGGCAGCGACACGTGCGCGGTCGCCGTGGTCGTAACCCCGCCCGGAGCGTACTGCACGTTGATTGTGCAGCTGCTGCCCGGATTGACCACGGTCCCCGAAACGCAGGTGCCGCCGGTGATCGAGAACTTCATCGCCGCCGGTGGCGAAGTCGGCACAGTTTGAACGATGCTCGGCGCGCCGGTCAGCGTCAGCGGTGCGCTAGCCGTGGCCGCGTTGCTGACCGTGATCGTGCCGTTCTTGGTGCCCGTACCACCCGTGTTCAACGCCGGGCTCGGCGCCGAGATCGTCACCGTCGCTCCCTGCACAGCGAACGTCACGGTGTTGCTGGCTCCCGCCAGCGTGGTGACGCTGACAGCCCTGTTCCCGGTGTTGGCCGCCGAAGCGATGTTGAGCGTCGCATTGACCTGGGTATCCGAGCCACCCGGATTAATGGTGGCGGTGACGTTGCCGTTACCGCCGGTAACGGTGACCGCCGAGGCTCCCGTCAAGCCGACCCCCGTGATCGTCACCGCAACGCTGGTCCCGCGAACTCCCGAGGACGGGGCGATCCCTGTCAGGAACGGTCCCACGTAGAACGGCACGGTGTTCGTCGCCGGGCCCGTGGGGAAGGTGACAGCGACGTTCCTCGCTCCGAGCGTAGCGGTTCCCGAGATGTTGAGCGTAGCCGTGATACTGGTCGATGAATTCACGACAAAGCTTCCGGGGGCGAGTGTTACCCCTCCCGTGAGCCCCGACAGTCCGGTAGCGCCTGTCAGACCGGTGCCGACCAGGTTCACGACGACGCCCGTGGCGCCGGTGTTGCCGCGCACGCCGTGGTTCGGCGTGATCGAGGTCAGCGTCGCAGGTGCGACCGTGAAGCAACCGGTGCAGGTCACCGCGACAGGGGGTGTGCCGGCCGTTACGGTGACGTTTCTCGGCCCGGCCGCAGCCGTCGACGTGATCGTGAAGCTCGTCGTGACCGCCGTGGGACTGGCGCTGGTAATGGGAGCGGCCGTCACACCCGTGCCACTTACGGTCACCGGGTTAGTAGCGGCACTCAGGTTGGTGCCGTTGATGATGACCGCAACGGTGGTGCCTGGCCTGCCCGAAGGCGGAGTAACCGAGGTCACCGTTGGCGTGACCGACGTGCCGGCCCCCGGCGTCTCGATCGCGCCGACGTCAAAGTTTCCAGTGGCATCCGGCCGCGGATTGCCGAAGAAGTCGGTCAACGGGTGAGGACTCGATGCGGGGACGTGGTCGATTGCCGGCGACCCGGACGCCAGAGCGTAGTTACCCAGGATCGTACCGTTCCCCTGGACGGTACCGTTGGCGTTCACCGTCACGAGGGCGGGATTCGACAGCGACAACGGACCCCACGCGATGTTGATCCAGTTGTTACCCTCGTCCACCGTGGCGGCCGGAGTCAGGTGGAAGCGCGGGTTCGGCACCGTCGCGTCCGCAATACCGGGAGGCACGTGCCAGCCCGAAGCCCCGGATTCGGGCGGAATCCGCGAACCGTCGCAGTAGAGGCTGACAAAGTTCGGGTTCGCAGACGTGTTCCCGGGGCCGCCGTACCCGTCAAGGTTCGATATCACCGAGTACGTCGGCGCGAGCGCTCCCCCGGCGCCGCTGCTTCCGCTGTGGTTGGTCGGGCCGGTGTCGCCGCGCACGCCAAGATCCCAGAAGTTAGTGTCGGTCGTGCAGGCGCCGGTCGACTGCTGGTTCGGGGTCTGAGCTCCACCTGCAAAGCTCGGGTCGTAGAGCGCGACCACGTTCTGCTGATTCAGCGCTCCGGCACCCAGTGCACCCACACCGATGCGATACGAGCGGTTATGCCAGAGCAGATCGTTCGCGAGCAGCGGGTATGAGTAGAACTTGCAGTGCCCGTTTCTGAGTCCGCCCGCGGTTCCTCCGTTTCCATGGTCGACCGGGCAGGTCACGGTACCAGCGGGAACCCCGCTCCCAGGCTGACCGGGTATAGGCGGAATCGCGGGCAGCGCCAGTATGTTCGCTTCCAGGACCGCGCTGTTGTGCTGGCTCACGAGTCCCGCGGGCTGAGGAGCCGAGAACGTGCCGCAACCGGCCGTGCAGTGCGGGCCCTGGGTGCTGGCGAGCGGCGCCCCGAGGGTGTTGAACAGGACCCCCGACGACGCGGTGCTCACGTTGGATGCGATGGTGTTGTTGATGATGTCGGTATTCAACGCGTCGAGCAGCGAGACGCCCCCTCCGTCCCAGCCGGCCACGTTGTTCACGATGATGTTGTTCTGGAGTGTCACGTGGTGCCATTGTGACGGCGTATTCGGGAAAGCGAGCACGTCCGAGCCGTTGACGTTCTGCAGCGCGATACCGCCGCCGCTGCCGCTCTCCGCAGCGTTGCCCAGGACCAGGTTGGCATTGACCATCAGCTCCGGACCGACTCCATCGCTCGGGCCGATCGTAGTGAGATTGCTAGGCACGCAGTCCGCGTCGGTCGTGGTGCCGCAGGGCGGATCGACGTCGGGGGCGCCCATCAGGAGCAGTCCGCCGCCGTTGGTCGCGATGGTCGGGTTGGTGCTCTGGTTGAACAGGATCGAGTTGTGCTCGATATCCCCGTTGTAGCTGAACCCGATGTGAGCGACGCCGCCGCCGTCACCGGTGCTCAGGTTGCCGCACACCCAGTTGTAGTTGAACTTGTAGAAGTCCGATCCGTTGCAGATGCTGACACCACCCCCGCCCGCCGGCGTGGCCGAGAATAGCTCATCGCCGGTCGAGGAGTTCTTTGTAACTGCGTTGTGGTGCATGTTCACGCGCACGTCGTAGCAGTACTGCTCCTGCGCACCAGCCGGCAGGTTGGTGATGTCCTGGCAGGTGCCCGGATCCGCGTTCAGCCCACCGACGGTCAATGCGCCGGCGAACTCGCCCTGACCGACATTGATACCGCCGGAGAGCGTGCCGGTGTTGTTCGTGATGCGGTTGTTGGCGATCTGCAGGTTATGCCCCCAGCCGTGCACGAAGACGCCGCCGCCGCCCTGCGAGCTGTTCTCGACGGTCAGCCCGTCGATGGACGAGGGGTTGCAATAGAAGTTGCTCGGGAAGGGATTGTGCGCCGTGCTCGTATTCGGTCCGCAGCCGCTGGTGTTCGAGAAGCCGGTTCGGACGGTGCCGCTGGTGTCGTTCGTCAGAAGGATCGTGCCAGCCGGGTACGAGCCCGCGGTGGCCGCATTGGCGCCGAAGATGTCCGTCGCATTGTCCGGCATGTTCACGCCCTTGGACAACACGGTAATTGCCGCCCCTTCCAGTGCGCCCATCAGCGACGGCTCCTGCAGCATCTCGGCCAGGTTACCGTTCAGCGAGGCATTCCAGCCGACGACAGCTTCCAGCGGAAGTCGATCGATCTGCGGATTGGTGGCGCTCGGCTGGAAGAATGCCAAGGTGGTAGGCCCGGCTCCGAAGTTAGCCGACGGCCCGCAGGCGTACGTCCCGGTCGAGTCGTAGTTGGAGCCGGTGCCGTAGGTCGTTGCCACCCCGTCGATGGTCAGGCCGAACAGGCAGTTCACCTGCCGGCGCCACACGTCGATCTTGCCCGCCGGATGGGTGTTGGCGTTGATGACGCTCGCTACCGCTCCGACGCCTTGCAGCCGGACCGGCTTCCACATCAGCAACAGCTCCTGGTGCACCGCGGGCGCCGCGGCCGTCGTGGGGCCCGCCTGGGTGGCCGGGTCGATCATCAGCATGTCGCCCGGAGAAGCGGCGTCGATCGCCGCCTGGACGCTAGCAGTGGGGGCCACATGGGTCGGCGGCTTGCCGCCGATAGTGACAGTCACGGCGTCCACGGATTGCTTGCCGTTGGCTGCGGTGATGACCAGCTGGCCGCACTGCGCAGCCGAGCCGCCGTACTGCGCCTGCTGCTGGATCACGCAGTCCGGCACGCCCGCGGGCACCGTGCAAGTCATGTGGAGGTCGTCGCCGGAGCAGTTCGCGGCCACACCGCCGATCGTTACTGTAGCGCCCGTGCCGAAACCATAGTGGCGCACGACGGTCTTCGCGTTGAACGGTGCTTTGGTAGCCGAGGGCCCGTTGTAGCCGTAGTTGTTCACCGGGACGTCGCCCAGCGCGTAGATCTGAATCGGTTGGCCCGGCCCGCTCACCCAGGGTCCGACCCCGGTACCATCGACTTCGCTGACGGCCGGCGTGGCATCCGGATAATCGCAGTCCGGATTGTTGTACCCGGCGCCCGCGAAGGCCGAGGTCGGCACCACCGGCGTGTCCATGTACTGCGTCTGCCCCGGCATGAACGGGATCTCGTAGCAGAACTGGCTGTAGGCCGGGTTGTACAAGGGATCCGGCGTCGGGCCGGTGCCCGGGTCGTTCATGCAGGTGACCATCATGGTCGGCGCGTAACCGGTGGGATTCGGCGGATTGACCTCCCAGGTCGAGTAGGTCAGGCCGTCGTAGGTGCCCCACTGATCCGCATACACGCGCGAGATCTCCTGGCCGGTCCAGTCCTTGACCGCGACCGGCAGGTTGGCCGGCGAGAACTTCTCGCCGAACTGCGGCGAGAACGGGTCGAACTCGGACGTGAAGTCGTCGGTGATCACACCGGTGAAGTGAGCGGCGACGTGCGCCGAGGTGAAGACCCAGAACTTCGCCAGTGCGGAGGTCTGGTCATCGAGCTGCACCAGCTTGCGGTCGCAGAGGTTGCGCTTGGCGCCGGCGAATGGCGCCACTTCGAGCGACTGCGGGAACAGGCTGATGAAGTCGGGAACGATGCGCGTGGCGCCCACGCAGGGCCAGAAGCTCTCGACGCTGCCGGTGTCGCCCTCGTGGCTCGGCAAGGACGATACCCGTCCGAAAGCCTGTGTCGGGTTCTGCGCGTTGCTGGCGTTGAAGCCGGACAGCGCGCCCTGGTTGGCGTTGTAGACGGCCGCCACAGAGGCCTGGTCGGGCAGGATATAGATGGCCGATCCCAGCCCGGGGAACTCCTGCGTGACCGGAGCGATGTAGTTGTCGCCGATCAGGATGTTCTTGTCCTCTTCCTTCACCAGCTCGTAGCCCGGGGGCACGATCATCTCAACCACGTACTGGCCGTTGGGCAGCATCGGAGTGCCGTCGACCGGATTGGCGACGCAGATCGTGCAGTTCGTGCCCACGACGTTCGGATTGGTCCCACCGATGGGTTTACCTGTCGTCGGCTCTCTGCCGGCGATGCTGGGGAACTGGTACATTCCGTCATACGGCGCAGGTTGCACCTGGTTCCAGTTGTGCATGCCGTCATAGCACTTGAATTGCGAGTTGTTCGGCACCGTGTGCGCCGGTGTGCCCCCGTTGTTGTAAGCATCCAGCCACATCGGTTGGTTGAACATTGTGAAGAAGAACAGGTCACCGCCAGCCGCCGTGGTCGGGGCGCCGAGCTGGCCCGGGCAGTTCATGTAGGGCTTATTGGTGCCGGGGTAGAAGCCCTGGGCCCAATCGTCCCAGCTGCTGGTCTTGGTCGTGTCGACCAGCGTCAGAGACTGGCTGCCGTCGGGCGCGGTGCCCACCTGGTACAGGTTGATGGTCACGCCGGGGACATCCGGCGTCCAGCTCGTATGAAGAAGCAGCTGCGGGTCATCGAACGGACGGGTCGAAGCGTAGATCACCTCACCGTGAATGCCGCCGTTCTCCCCGGCCTGGAACGGTGCCTTGCCGAACTCGATGAACGAGTTCTGTCCGGAGAAGCCCTGCCAGCCCTCGCTCCTCACCCAGGGCGGATCGATGCGACCCGTGGAACGGGGAGTGCCCGTGCAGGTCGTGCGCCCGTTCGTTGCGCCGATCGTGCAATTACTCGGCGCCGCGCTCGTGCCCGGAGTCGTGATCGAGAACCCGGTGCAGTCCGCGGTCGTGCAATACACCGCGCCCGGCACCTGCAGTGCCGTCGGCACCGACACCGTTTCGAAGGTATTGGCCATCTTCGCGGCAATGTTCGAGTTACCGCACGGTGCCGGCGCGCCTGCGGCGGTCCCCCCGCACCCGGTTGTGCCGTCGGACGGGCCGCCAGCGTCGTACACCACGTGCGTGCCCGTGTTCTTATAGCGGGTCGAGTCCGTCTCGATCACGTACCAGCTGAATAGCGGGAACACCTCGTTGAAGCCGGCACTACCGGCCAGATCAGTGTTGTTGAAATTGGAGTAGCTGCCGTCGCGGAAGCGGATGTTGGTCGGCACCAGGGTAAGTCCGGGCTTCGCGTTGCAAGCAGCCGGCGGGTTAGCCACCGCGCAGGCCGCTCCCGTAAGGTCCGTCGACAGTCCGGTGCCGGTCGTGTCAAAGAACGTACGAGTGTAGATATTCGCCTGCCACTGGTTCATGGCAATCTCACCCATATTGCAGGAGTGCTGGGTGGACCCTGCACCGGGACAGAGGTTGGCATTGCCTGTGGCGCCGAGCCTCACGGGCGTCGACAACCCGTCGACCAGCATGTCGTTCCACTGGTCAAAGACCGTGATGCGCCAGTCGCCGTCCGGAATCCCGGTCAGCGTGAAGGTCCCCTCGGCATTGCATTTGGTGAACGCGAAATCCTCGCCGTCCGCATCGCCAAGGCTCACATAGCACTGGGTGAAGGCGAAGCTGCTGTTGTCGCCACTGCTATAGAGGCGCTGGTCCGGCGTGCGGCTCATGCGCTCCGTCGTGACCAGGCCGGTCACCGTGTTGCCGGGGTTGCAATTGCCCGACACATTCGGATCGGTGGCGCCGCAGACGCCCGCCTTGCGGGCGTTGATGATCGCCGGGTTGGCAAAGCCGATCGACACGTGGTAGCCAGCCGGCCCGAACTCCTGGAAGAAGCTCGGCTCGCCGATGCGCAGGAACGAGTCGTGCGCTTTCTGTCCGTCGAGCGTGTTGGTCTGCAGCCATTCCTCGCCGCGGGCGATGTGATCGGCCCCCGGCGTGGCTACCACGCCGTAGCGTCCGGGCATCAGGTTGGCGACCACCGCCTGCCCTGCCAGCGGGGACAGCGTCCGTCCGTCCGATTCGTACTTCGGGCAGGTCACGATCGTGCCGGTGATGCCGGTCTGGGTCGGGTCGTTGGCACCGATGCGCGAGATCTTCGATACCGGGCACGCGTCTAAATTGGTGGCCGGATCGATCGTTCCCGCCAGTGCATTCACCAGCGGCTGGTTGAACATGTCGTAGGTCATCTGCCCGGTCGCATCGCCGGTGCCACCCGCGTCGTCGAACAGCGTGATGTTGAAGCCTCCGAGTCCCGGCTCGTTCGGCGACAACACGTCGATTCCGCCGCCGCCGTCGTGCTCGCCGTTCAGCGGGAAATCATCCTCGAACACGAACACCGACAGTTTCGACGGCGGATACGGATCGGGCTGTGTCAGCGCGGTGAGCGGCGCCGTCACGCCCGGAACCACCGTCCCGAACGGAACGCAGCTCGTCGCGGGAGCAACGGGCGTGCAACTCGGCGCAGTCGTTCCGGTGTAGTTAAGCGCAGTGCAAGTCGTGACGCCAGCCGTCGTGATGCAGCTGACGCTCGCCGGAATCGGGACGCCGCCCATGCCGTGGCCGCAGGCCCCCGGGTTGGTGGCCGCGGCGACACCGTTGGTGCAGTCGGCGGTCAGATTGCCGGTGTGGAACGGATTGCCGGCGTCGCCAGGGAAGACCGTCAGGTAGTATCGCTTGCTGGGATCCAGATTGACCTCGCCCGGGGCGTGCCGCGCGAAGCCTTGATTGAGCGCGACGGTCGTATCGGGTCGGCAAATCCCGTTGCCGACGTCGCACACTGCAGGGACGTGTTGCCCAAAGGTCGTACTGGTCGGATCGTTGTCGAAGATCGTCTGACCGCCTTCGCACGAGAGCTGCCCCGTGCAACCCGCAGCGATCAGCGGCATGTAGCTGGTGTGGAAGTTGGTGCCGAAGGTCGGAACGATTCCCGTGGTTCCGAGACCGGCCGTGGTCGCGCCCGGACAACCTGCGGGAGGGGGATTCGTGGAGCAATTCGGGTTCACATAGAACGTGCGATCTTCCTCGATGATCCAACGATAGTCGGTGATCACCGTCGGCGTGATTGCCGGGTTGGTCTTCGAAGCCAGAACGTCTTTGCCATCGAGGACTGTTACCGAAAGTCCGCTGGGGGGCGCAAAGTTCACGGTCACCGTCGCGCTGTTGGCGCTCACCGTGCCCTGCGAGTTCTGCGCCTTATAGGTAAACGTATAGGGACACGTCGTAGCCGGTGCGACACAACTCGTGGACGCAATCGACGCGGAAAAGCCGCCGTTCGGATCCACGCTCAGCGTCAGGCCGGCGCTCGGTGTCACGGTCAATGGCGCCACCGTCAGCGGATAGCCGGCCGTGTCCTTGTCGACCGACAGGATCCCGGGCGGCTGGATCTTCACGAACGTCCCGTTCGCGTTGTAGCTGATGCCGCTCATCGTGATACCGGAGCCGGCTTCGACAGGCGCGGCCCCGAGGGTCACCAGCGCACAGGCCGCGTTCGGCAGCGCCGCAGGGACGATCCCGTTTCCGCAATAGGTGAAGGTCGTCCCCGCTACACCGCCGCTGTATGTGAACGTCCCGTCGGAATTCAAAGTGAGTCCTGCCGGCGGCGGCCCGAAAACCTGAACCCCGGAGATGTTGACGTCGTTAGCGAGCACTCCCTTGGCGGGATCCGACACGGTCAGCGTCCGGCCGGCGATTACGGAGTTGTAGGTATCCGGGTTCGCCTGCGCCGCCGATGAGGCGCTCGCAGCAAACGACGGCAGTCCCACGCCATTGACGCTGATGTAGGCGAGCATGCCGGCATCGCGTGCGATCGCGTTGCCCGAGAGGCTCAGCTCGCGGTCGAAGATGGGCAGGGCCGTCGCGGCGGTTGGAACGTTGATCATCACGTCATTGGTCTTGCCGGCGGGCATGAACACTTCGCTCTGCACGCGCGGCACGCCTGGCAGCACGTTGCCGTCTTCCGCGATCAGTGAGAAGCCGGAGAGCGTTGAGGTGGTCGCGTTAACCGTCTGGTTCGTCAACGACCCGACGATCGACGGCACGTGCATGCGCAGGCCAGCATTGACCAGGCGCACCAGCACCGTCCCGGTGACCCCGGTGGCCGGTGCAGCCGCGAACAGCGAGGCCGAAGTGTTTGTCTTGTCGAACGCGCGGCCGTTGATCAGGTAATACAGCGGGGAGTAGTTAACTGCCGGCGGATAACACGTCTGGTAGGTCGAGTTCGCCGTCCCGTTCGCATTCAGCGGGTTGCCGCAGCCGCCGTACAGTCCGGACCATACCTTGGTCTCACTGAATCCCGCCGTCCCGACCGCGGCCTGGACCGCCGCGTTTTGCACCGGGTCGATCTCGCTGAACAACAGCGGCATGTCGGCGTTATAGGTCACGCCGGGATAGGCAGTGCCAGCAACCGGCGAGGCACCTGTGACGGGCGCCGTAGTGACCACGAGAATCCCGTACAGGCCCATCGGGCCCTGGATCGAGGGGTGTGTTCCCGATTCGATCAGGTACGTGCCCGGCTTCAGGTTGCTCCATGTCAACGCGGTCGCGGTCGTCGTGCCCGCCGCGCCCGCCGCCACTTCGGTCGAGAACGACTGCAGACGCGGCCCCTGCACCGGCGGCGTTCCGGCGGCCGTCACGGGCGCGCCTGGCAGGTCACCGGCGACCGGCCAGGTCACCGGCTGTGCGTTGGTGTGATCCGGGCTCGGCGTGCAGGTGGCACCGGACGTAGCAATGCTCGTGCTGTCGCAGCTCGCCGTGCGAACACCCAGACCCCCGCCTAGCTGGCCCACGATCACCAGCGAGGTCGGGATGTTGTTGGGACCCGCACCTGCCGTGGCAGGAGTGAACGAGAGACTGTTGGTCAGGTTGATTGTCAGGGTCGTGGCAGCGCCGGCGGCCGCGTTCACCGGAACTGTGATGATCGGTGGCGCCCAGGTCGCGGAGTAGCTGGCCTGGTACTGCGGCACGGTGCCGAAGGTGGTCCACACGACCCCTCCGTCCGTAGTAGTGCCGCCCGGTGCAGCGTTGAAGGTCGGCGCGGCAGTGGCCGTGCTGCTTGCGTAGCCGGCAGTAGTGACCACAGCGACGTTGGTCCCATCCTGCGCAACCGTGCCCAGCGTGAACGCAGCGCCCGCTGTCCAGGACGTGGACAACAGGGCCGGAGTCGCCGTCGATGGCGCCTTCAGCGTCGCGCAACTCGCCGAAGTTCCGGCATCGTTGCAGAAAAGTCCCCACATCGGCACGCCGCTACCGTCGGGCAACACGGTGACCGTGCTCCTCGCCGTCAGGTTTACCACCGACTGCGCAAGGGCCGCGGCGCTGGCCAGGAGGAGAACGGAAGCTGCCAGTCCCGAGCGGATCAGGGCTGATTTGTTCTTAACAGATCGCATTGCGCGCTCCTACCTTATTGAGATTCGTCGATCACGAATTCACGGGAATCGACGAGCATCATCATCAGCATGCCGCCGGGGAAGATGTTGTTGGTGGTGATCTCGCGTTCGTTATGCGAGTGCCACATGAAGGCGAAGCCCGCTTCCGACGTCGGCGGGTTCGCGATCGTGCCCGAGGGCGGCGTGGTCCCGGTCGGACCCGTCGCGCGCACCGTCGCATTCGGGCCGAGATAGGGACTGCCACCGTACCAGGGGCCGTTGGTAAACAGGTTCGGATCGGGCAGGGTCACCGGACCGCCGCCCGCTACATCGCCGAACGGCTTGGCCTGCAAGGGCTTGTTGTGGTCCTGGCACCACTCGAAATAGTTGATCGCCGCGGGTGCGCCGGTGTTGTATCCGTTGGGGTCCGGAGTACACGCGAGTGTGGCATTGGGATCGGACGAGCCCGGGTGGTGAGCGTACGCGTCCCAGTTCAGGCCCTTGCCGCTCCAGTAGAAGATCCCGTCCATCGCCAGACCTGGCGTGGTCGTTGTGGTGAACAGCAGCGGCCCAGCAAGCGCCTGTGCAGCTGCGGTAGTTCCAGGATAGGTGAGCTGCGAGTTACTCAAAATCAGATTGCCGTCACGGGCGAGGATCCGCACGTGGTTGCCATGCTCGTGGAACGGGTGCTGCCAGCGGCCCTGCCCGATGATCCGCAGCAGCGTCAACTCGCCCGGGTGCATGTGCGGATTGCCGTTGTAGGGCTGGTGCGGATACTGGGCCGCGTAATTGGGGTCCATGTCGTCCGGCATCGAGCGGCCGTTGATCATGAAGTAGACGGGGTGATAGGGCTCAGTCGGCACGTTCAGGTGGCATCCGGCCGCCGCACCTGGTGCCGCACATGCGGTTACCTGCGCCAGTGCCTCGTTGTGGACGTTCGGATCCATCTCCGAGAACTGGAACAGGTATTCCCGGTCGTAGCAGGAATCCGGGTGGTCATAGGCCGCGGTGGCCAGCCGGAAGTCGCTCTCGCCCCAGGCCGCCCTGGCCTGCTTGTTGCCGCCCGGGTGCGCCACCGGGAGTCCATCGCTCGCCGTGCTGCTGATCCCGCCCAATGTTCCGCACACGGACGGAGGCGTAGCCGGCAACACGATGATCGCGCCGTACAAGCCCATTTCCACCTGCAGATCGCCCTGGGTGCCGCTGTAATAGGCGCGCGTGCCCGGCGAGGCGGCGGTGAACGTGTAGGTCACCGTGCTGCCCGGGGTCGCCTCCTGAGTCAACAGGCCGGCCACTCCACCGGTAGTCGTGACGTTGAAGCCTGGAAACAGGATCGACGTGTTCCCGGCCGAAGCAGGCAGGCCGTTGGTCAGTTTGACGGTGACCGTCTGGCCTTCGGTGACGATTAGAGTCGGACCCGGAACCTGCATGGTGGTGCAGAACGGCGTCGTGGTCGTCGCCGGGGCAAAGCTCTGACCCGTCGCCAGCGCCCCGCCGGTGCACCCGTACCCCCAGGAGTACACCGACTGCCCGTCGGGTTGACTCACGTACGCAGGGCTCGCGGTCAGGGTGAATGTGGTTCCTTTGATGCCCGGAGCCGCGGCCTGTGCCGCCGCCGCGAGCAGCCAGCCCGCCGCCGCGGCCAGGAAGGGAAGCGTTCGGTTCATTGTCGTCGCCTCTCTTGTGATCGGTGCGCTCATGGCCGCTCCCCTAGTGCACGCGGACTTCGGTCATCTGCCCGCCGAAGTTCTCCGCGTCGTTCGATAGATGGTCGAGATTGGGCGTGTAGAGGTAGTAGGTGCCGGGCGGCAAGACGTTCGCGGGTGCGCAGGTGGTGTAGTCCATCACCGTTGCTCCGGTACCCGTGGTGGGCCGCGTCAAACACGTATCCAGAATCACGTCCAGCGACTCGCCCCCGCCCAGGGTTATCGAGTTGGTCGTGTAGTACAGGTTGTTGCCGCCCTGGTCGCGCAGCAGCTTCGCGTTGTAGCCGATTACCTGCATCGGCACGCCGAGGGAGGCGAGCGTGTGATACTCCGACACGTTCAAGTCCGAGATCCGCAGCAGCGCCCGCTTCCCGGCGGGAATGTCGATGATGGTCGGCAGGGGCTGCGAGAAGTGATACACGCCGTCGGCCGACTGCGTCTGCAACGGATCGGGGTTGACCGTGTCAGGGTAGCTGCGGCCGTTCAGCAGGAAGTATTTGTCCTTCATGTCGGCAAAGCCTTCGGGGTTGAAGGTCATGCCGACGAAGTGGAAGTTCGGATCGAAGCCGTGCATCTGGATCGGGTACTCGACGTCGTAGTAGGTCGAGCCGTCGCCGTCGTTATACGCATACCCACTAGTCCCGCCGTGAAGAACAGTTGCTGTTCCAATCGCGGTGTTGACAGCGGCGCCCCCCGCCGGCAGTGGATTGCTGCACAGAATATCAGTCGCGGAATTGCAAGCCGTGCGAAGGTCGCCCTGTTGGTTAGACAGCGCGGTATAGAGGCTGCCAGTCACCCGATCCTGCCGCGGCCGCACGAAGAGCTGCCCGACCATGCCCATCTGCAGGTGCTCGGGCGGCGTGATGTGGCAGTGCCAGAAGTACGTCCCAGCATCGGGCGCCAGGTAGTAGTAGGTGAAGCTGGCGGCGATGTTGATCGCCACCGATGCATCCGGCACGCCGTCGTAGAAGGCGGACGCGTTCGGGTAGCCGTGGAAGTGGACCGTGTGCTGCTCGAAGAGATCCGGCCGCATGATCATGCCCACGTTCGTGAGCGTGAGGAAGAACTCGTCATCCTCGTCGATCGCCATCAGTGGGGCCGGGATGTTGCCGTTCATCACGCCCACATCCATGATCTGGCGGGGATCGACGTGGCCGGTGATGGCCGGGGCGGAAGATGCGGTGGCGTCGGACGATCCGGTCACCTCGGCCAGCCCGCTAGCCGCGGCGGTGTACTGGAAGGCGAAGTTGTTCGCGAAGAGGGTGTTGCGGATGCCGACGGCGGTCACGGTGAAGGTTCCCGCGTAGCCGGCCACGTCCGACCCCGCTCCTAACGGCCCGATGACGATTTGGTCTCCAACTACGAAAGGCGATTGCGAGTTCAGAATGACGGTGACTGTCGTCGGCACCACTGTGTGGGGTAGCGGGGTAGTCGCATCGGGATAGATGCCCTGGCTGATGTCGTAAATGCTGAACGTGTGGGCGACGTCGTGAGTCAGACCCACGGCGCCGTTGTAGGTGCCGGCGATCGCCACCAACTGCGGCGCCAAGAGCGGCTGTACGAACCCGCCCGACACGTTGCCCGGGGTCGCGCCGTCTACCGTTGTCGCCGGATCGCCCGGTTGCAGAGGCGGAGCGCTGGTGGGGTCATAGGGCGTGTTGAATACACTCGGGAATTCCGTGCCCGGCCTGCCCTGCGTGATATCCGCGAGGCCCGATAGCGGTCCGAACGAGAACAGATAACTCTGCGTGCCGTCTCCCATCGTGGCGTAGCCGTCGCCGCCGGAGATCTGCTGGCACTTGATCGCGCCGTTGACCGGGCCGGTCCTGCCGACCGTGTAATCCGGACTCGTGCCGGTATAGGTCGGCGCGCTGTAGGCGGGTTCGGCATTGTTCTTGGTGGCGTCCGGATGAGTGATGGTGCTCGGAGGACACTGGACGCGAAATGACTGTGCGAGGGCGGGCGCGGCGAATGCGCTCAGCGCCCCCAGGACGATCCAACAGCGTGTGTTAGACATAATGACTCCCACGAGACCCGCCGGCGCGGCGCACGTCCACTGCCGTCGTTGACCCGGCTGCGGAACATCGCCCATGACGCCGCTAACATGCCGGTCGCCGCGGCGCCGCACGATGGCACGACGCCCAAGCGCCGCACCGGTCAATCCCTACACCGGAGGTGGGGTTAGTCAGTAGGTGATTTCAGGACGCTCGGGCTGAGCGTCGCAGGACGGCGAGCGCGCCCCAGTGCCGCCAAATGGCGCGCGCGAATCCGCTATCTTTCTATCAGACCTTCGCGCGCGGCGAAGCGCGTCAGGGCGGCCGTGCTGTCGAGCTGCAGCGCATGGCGCAGGCGCTCGCGCTGGCGGTACACGGCCTTGACGCTCACACCCAACATCTGCGCGATCTCGCGCGTGCGGTATCCGAGTGCTACCGAGCGCAGCACCTGCCGCTGGCGTTCGGTCAGCAGGGCCGCGCGAGCACTGCTGTCGTCGCGACCCGGCCGCGAGCGGACGCGAGGCGCGAGGCGCGCGCTGCCCCGATACCAGCGACCCGCAGCGACCTCGCGCAGTGCCGTCCACAGCTCGCTGCGGTCCTGGTCCTTGAGCAGATAGCCCAGGGCACCCGCCCTCCTCACCCGCGCGGCCACATCATGCGCGCGCAGCGCTGTCAGGACGAGCACTGCTGTCTGCGGATGGTGCGTGCGAATCTCCTCGATGTGCCGCGTGCTCGAGCTGGCACCAAGCTGCAGCTCGGTCACTACGATGTCTGGCTTGAGCGCGGCGATCAGTGCGAGTGCCTCGCGCGGCCCGTCCGCTCCGCCGAGAACGGCGAACTCCGCCTGCCGCTCGAACAGCAGCTGCAGAGCCTCGCGGAAGATCCGCTGCGGGTCTATCAGCAGGACGCGGTAAACACGCTGTTGCTCGGCGCCCGCGGTCGCAAGACCGGGTGCAGCAGTCAGAGTCATGACGCAGCCATTGCGCTGTGCGCAGTTGTCTGCGTGCCAGATTAGGGGCGCTCAGATCAGGGTGAATCAGGGGGCACCCGTACGTGGCTGCCCGCGGCCCAGGCTGCGTGGCCGCCGCAGGCTGCCGGCGTGCGGGACCCGTTGCCGCCGGAGACGGCGGCTCAGGTAGCGGTGCGGTTTACGCGAATCAGCTCCGCGAGTGAGCGGCACTCGAGCTTTTCCATAATGCGTGCCTTGTGAACCTCGACGGTGCGCGAGCTGATTCCAAGCTGCGCCGCGATGTGACGGTTCTGATGACCGGCCGCGACCAGCGCGAGAATCTCGCGCTCGCGCTCGGTGAGACGCTCGAGGCGCTGGTCGGTGGCGGCGCGCATCGAGACGGCATTTCGCCGCTCGCGATCGACCCGCAATGCATTCCGCAGCACATCGAGCAGCATGGCGTCATCGATCGGCTTCTCGAGGAAGTCGAAGGCACCGTTCTTCAGGGCGGCGCGTGCGGTCGCCACGTCGCCGTGCGCGGTGAGAACCACGACCGGCGCCTCGATGCGCCGCTCGCGCAACGCCGCCTGCAGCTCGAGCCCGGTCATCCCGGGCATGCGCAGATCGGTCAGCACGCACCCGGGGCGCTCTGGTTGGTAGCTCGCGATGAAGGATTCCGCGTTTGCGAAGGGTTGCGTGGACACGCCCTTGAGCGACAAGAGCAGTGTGAGCGAATCTCGCACACCTGGGTCATCGTCGATGAGGAACACGGTGCCGTCTTGGTCGTTCATAGGTTCGTCTGCGTAGTGAGCTGGGTGGGCACACGGATGACGAAGCGTGCGCCGCCGAGGCGGCCCGGTTCGCTCCAGAGATCGCCACCCTGGTGGCGCAGGAAGGTGCGGCTCAGGGACAATCCCAGCCCCATACCGCTGGTCTTGCTGGTGACGAATGGCTCGAACAGGCGCTCGGTGACCACGGCAGCGATTCCCGGCCCGGAATCGTCGATACCGATCAGGACATCCGCCCCGTGTCTTGCGGTCGTGATCTCGATACGCCGTGGCGAGGAGCGCGCACCGCGTTGGGTGTCGAAGGCCTCCAGCGAGTTCGTGAGCAGGTTGTGGACGACGATCTCGAGTTGGGTGCTGTCGACCATGACCTGCGGCAGGCTCGCGGAATACTGGAGATTGAACTCCACCGCGCTGCGGCGCATGCGATCCTGCAGCGAATCCGCGACCCGAGCGCAGACCGCGAGCGCGTCGGTCGCCGCGATGCGCGCGCCCTCGCCGCGGTAGAACTCGCGCAAGCGCCGCAGCACGTCGGCGGCGCGCAGCGCTTCCTCGGCCGCCTTGCGCAGCGTCCCGCTGAGACGCTCGTCGGTGTCCGGCCTTCCTTCGCTCATGAGCTGCGACGCCCGGACGTAGGAGATCAGCGCGGTCATCGGTTGGTTGAGCTCGTGGGTCAGCGCCGAGGCGAGCTGACCGGCTACCGCGAAGCGCAGCGAGCGCTGCAGAACCGTGTCCTGGTCGCGCATCTGACGCAGCGCGCTGTCGCGCTGTGTGGCGAGCGCACCGAGGAACAGCGCGGTCACCCCAAGCGCGAGCATCGGAAACTGCACGTCGAAGAGCGGGATCGAACCGGGCGTGAGCTCGAGTGCCGCCACCAGCGCGGCCTGCACGAGCGAGACGCTGATCATGGCGCCGGGTACGCCGTGACGCAGCGCAACCCACGTCACCGGTGCAAACAGCGGATAGAACAGACGCACATCGCGCGCCGCGGCCAGTGCAAACGTGAGCCCTACCCCGACCACGGCACCGGCCGCCTGCATGAGGAACTCCCGCCTGTGTCGCGGCATCTCCTCCCATAGCGCCGCCGGGTTGATCTTCAGCAGCAGCACGGGCGTGAGCGCGATGATGCCGCTGAACTCGCCAATCCAGTAGTGAGCGATCGCTGCACGGGTCTCCTCGGCGGCCACCTGGCCCGCGCTCACCAGGATCGCGACGTAGCCGGCGGCTGCTATGCCGCTCGCCGCCGCGATGATGCCGGCAAACCAGGCCGCGCCGCCCGGGGTCGTAATAGGCTGCTCGCCGCCGCGCCGGCGCAAGGTCCAGGCAGCACAGGCGTACACCATCGCGAGATACGTCGAGGTCAGCGCCAGCACGCGCCACGGCGGCGCCCCATTGTCCGTCAGGAGCTCGCCGACAAAAATGCTCACCGCGACGAGGGGCGCCCAGCCGGCGCCACGTGCCAGAAGCAGCGCCACGACGACGCCGGTGTTCGGATTCCAGGGCGTAATACTGGTATGCGGCAATGGCTCGACATAGCTCGCCCAGTCGAGCAGGAGGTAGAGCGCAAGATAGCCCGCAGCGATGAGCCAGGCGCGCGGTACGAACACGCCGGCGAGGGGTCGGACTCCGCTTTCGGTAGTGGTGTTCACGGGCTATCAGTGCGCCGGTCGCAGGCTGTCACAGTCTCGCCGCCCAGACCAAGGCCGGGCGAGGCGCGCAGCGGGCGGAGTATACCGAGATGGCCGTACGGGCCACATGCGGGCCACACAACCCGTGACGCATGGCACTTCGGCACAGGCCGGGATGCCCGGGCCGCGCATCAGCATTGCCCAGCGACGCCGCCTTCCGGCGGCGTGCCGGCGCAACCGGCTACGGGCGTGCTTCCCAATTACCAGCTGCAGCTCTATGCGTCGAATTTCTGGGTCGACGGCAACTTCAACGTCACGACGCTCCAGCACAGCGACAAGCCGATCGGCCGTATCGACTCCGTCGTCTGCAGCCGTTCGATCAGGTAGGCACGATTGAAATTATCGGCCATGTGGCTGAGCGCCTCGCAGCGCAGTTGGCGTGGCGGGGTCGCGGCGAACCCGAGCAGAGGGTCTGGCCGCGTTCCTCAGCGAGTCGCGACCGTGAGCCCAGACTGCTCGAGGAGGTGGTGGTATTGCTGCAGCAGCTCGCCCGGCGTGACAAATCCCTCGATGCGCAGCCACGGAGTGCCCGGTGCGGCGCGCACGAGTGTCACCGATGAGTGACCCATCTTGTCGCCACGCCAGACGTTGAAGGCTCGCTGGGCTGCGAGACTCGCTTGCGCGGTGCCGGTGTAATGCTGCCACTCGGGTCCGGCGTGGAATTTTTGAGCGTACTCGTGCAGACGTGCGGGCGTGTCCTGCTCCGGGTCAATGGAAATCGACATGAGGTGCACGCGCTTGCGGTCGGCTCCGAGCTCGTGATCGAATTCCGCGAATGTCTGGCTCATCAGCGGGCAGATCGTGCTGCAGGTGGTATAGATGAAGTTCAGGACCACCGGTCGACCGTCGTTCATCTCCTCAGGCAGTGACACGGCTTTCCCGTCGTCACGGACGAGCCGCACGTCAGGAGTCCGATACTGCGCGATCGATGTGTACGCGTGGCTCGCCGGCGGTGGGGCAGACGCTCCCGAGCTCTCCTGCGAGAACGCCGCACCCACGGCCGCCAGGCCGATCAGCGGCGCCGCGACGATGTGCAGTCGAAGCATCGGTGCAAACCCTCAAGTCGATGGCGTCAGCCCACGATAGGGCCAACGGCTGCGAGGCGCACTTACTCCGATTGCTACGTCGCCGGAGGGGTAAAGACTTCCCGGTGGGTGGGTGAATTCCCCATGAGATTAAGTCAGCGAGAAACCCTGGCCCGCCGGCCCATCGGCGCCCAGCCGACGCCTGGGGTATCCCCTCCTCGCTCAGGGCACGATCCAGTCGCTGTCGGCGACCACCTGCACCGAGCCGTGTGCCTCGGTGAGGCGGGCGATGTAGCCCCCCTTGGAAGCGAATTGCTGCCCGTGGCCGAGCGTGAGATGGGGGTAATAGCCGGTCACCAAGTGGTGCTCGACCATGCCCTGCAGCTGCTCGATCAGATACGGCCGCACGTAGCGGTCGGCGAGGTGCTCGCTGACCTCTGCCATCAGGCTGCAAGCGACGTAGGTATCGACCTGCACGTGCACCGCGACGATCGGGATCTTTCGGAAGGAGAACCACCCGAGTGGATAGTCGAGCTGCGCGCCGCGGTGGTCAGGGGTGTCAAAGGGATACGCGAGCCGGGCGACCCCGCGCCAACTCGCGGGCAGAGGAATCACCTCGAGCCCGCCCATGAGTCCCGACAGGTACACGTGCCTTACGGCCGGTGGGGAGCCGAGCGCGGCGACGTCGTCCGGCCGGAGCCATAGCACCAGAGCATCAGCCTTGCCGGTCTCGCGCAGCGCCGCCGCCACCCCTCGTCCGCTCGCGCCGCCCGCGGCGAGGATCTGGTCGCGGACTGAGAGCCCCTGCTCCCGGAGTTTGGTGGTGAGCACGTGCGCTGCCGCCTGGCCGCTGTCGCCCGCGCGGTAGACCTGCACGACCGCAAGGCGCGGGGCGTCTCGGGCGAGTCGCGCGAGCTCGGTGTCGATCAGCTCGGCCTCGAGCAGTACGCCTTTCGAGAAATACAGAGAATAAAAGTCCCCGTCCGAGGCGACGGGCACTTCCACGTTGGGAAAGAGGCACGGGATCGCATTCTGCTCGCAGAACTCGTGCACCGGCCCCCAGTCGCTGCCGGCAAGGCCCGACAGCACCGCGAACACCGGCTCGCGGTGCAGATTGTCCTCGAGCTGCCCTCGCCAGCTCGTCGCGGGACCGGCGAGCTGCCATACGTGCAGCTGCCAGCGCCGATTGGCCAACGGTGAGCGGTGCTGCTCCACGATGTAGTGCTCAAGCACATCCAGCGCGCCGCGCCGCTTCACGGGATCCGCATCGGGCGTGAAGATGGTCGCAAAGTGCAGTTCCGAGGGTGTGACGCCCGGGACACGGTCGGCGCCTAAACTCTTCAGGTACTCGACCAACGCCCCCATGTCAGCGTCGTCCAGCGCATAGCGCGGCATCAGCGAATTGAGCGCACGGCCCTCCGGATCGATGCCCTCGCGAATGGCGCGCGCCAGCGTTGCCGGCGTGTAGGCCGACCGATTGCCATGCACGTTCGTCACGTAAGGATGCGGCGGAGCGTCCCCGCCGCCGGTATGAGCGTGGAACAGATAGTCGCCGGTGATCGGGGGAATGAAGGTGCTGCCTTCCGTTGACCCAAGGCCGCTGCGCTGATGGCAATTTACGCACGCGGCGTCGGCACCCTGCGTTCTGGTTCCGGCGCTTGCGCGGGTTCCCACAAGCGGCGCGCCCGAGCCGAGTACGCCACGCAGGTAGATCGATTCGCCGGCGTTCGCGGGAACTGCCGCAGTGGCGCACTCAGGAAGTGCCCAGGCCGCCGCGATCGCGAGGCTCGCCGTGACGAGACGCCAGGCGGTCATGGCAGAGGGGTCCGGGATCCTGAGCGGGCGCGATGCCGGGAAATGACCAACCGGCCTCAGGGAACGATCCAGTCGCTGTCCGCGACCAGTTGCGCGCCCTCGGGCGGCGCAAAGTGGACGATGTACCCGCCCTTGGAGGCGAAGTGCTGGTTCAGTGCAAGAACCAGGTGCGGGTAGTAGCCGGTGTTGATCAGGCGGCGTTCCGCGGACGTCTGCAGCATCTCGATCATGAAGGGCTGGACGAGGTTGTCCGCCATGTGGCTCAGCGTCTCCGCCAGCAGTCCGCAGGCAATGTAAGTGTTGACCTGAAGCGGCTCATCCACGACCGGGATGTGCCGAATCGAAAACCAACTCAGCGCGTACCTTACCCGCAGCTCGCGCTTCTCGGGTAGTTCGTAAGGGTATGTCATCCGGGCGCGGCCGCGCCACGCCGGCGGCAGCGGTGCATGCTCCAGCCCCCCCATCAGCCCCGACACATACACCGATGCCGGCGCCTTAGCGGCGTCGCCCAGGTCTGCCAGATCGGCCCGTCGCAGCCACAGGACAAGGACGTCGGACTGCTGCCCTTGCCGCACCGCCTCGCGGACACCCTTGCCACCAGGGGCCGGGGCGAGTTGCTGATTGCGCACGGCGATCCCGAGCGGCTTCAATCGCGCAGCGAGCGCGAGCGCGGCCGCCTCGCCGGCGTCGCCGAGGCGGTAAACCTGCAGCACGGTCGATGCCGGCGCCGCGGGCGCAACGTGCGTCCGGGCGGCGATCTGCCCCGCGATCAGATCCGCCTCCAGCAGCACCCCCTTCGAGAAGTAGAGCGGATAGAAGTCGCGGCTGTTGTCGAGCGGTGCGTCCACGTTCGGAAACAGGCACGGCAGCTGCCTGCGCCCGCAGAACTCGTGCACCGGCGCCCAGTTGCTTCCTCCCAGCCCGGACACCAGCGCAAAAACCGGCTCCCTCTTCATGTCGGCGTCGAGCTGTGCGCCCCACGTCGATGCCGGTCCTGTCAGGTCCCAGACGTGCAGCCGCCAGAGCCGGTGGGACATGAACATGCTCTTGGCTTGCTGCCCCTTTCCGGACGTGCGCAACGGGAGGCTGTTTCCGATCGGGAACAGGTTCTTGTCCGCGAAGTAGTGCTCCATGACGTCGAGCATCGCCTTGCGTCTCGCAGGATCCGCGTCCGGCGTGATCACGGTGGCGAAGTGCAGCTCCCTTTCGGTGACGCCGGGAGCCGGGTGCGAGCCGAGCTGCTTGAGGTACTCGATCAGCGCATCCATGTCGGCATCGCTCAGCGCGAAGCGCGGCATCAGCGCGTTCAGAGGCCGGCCCTGCGAGTCGAGCCCTTCCCTGATCGCTCGCGCCAGCGTCGCGTCGGTGTAGGGATCCCGGTTGCTGTGCATCCACGGGACGTACGGCAGCACGGCCTCCTTGGTGTGGGCCTCGCGCGAGTGGAACAGGTATGCGCCGGCAATCGGCGGGATCGTCACGTCGAGGTTGTATCCCTCGTAGGTGCCGAGCCCGCTGCGCTGGTGGCAGCTGACGCAGGCGGCGTCGGCGCCCCTGACGGCCAGCCCGGTGGCCTGCCGCTTTCCCTCGAGCGGGGCGCCGGAAGGCAGGACCCCGCGCAGGTAGATCGACTCGCCCGCCCCGGGCTGCGGCGCCAGTGCGTACGCGCTGGCAGCGGCCAGCCCGAGCAGCGCGCAGCGTGCCGCAAGAAAAAGACGAATTGCTACCCCTTCGCTGCGGCGGAATTAGTGGGGATTGCCGGCTTCGAAAAAAGCCCTGCATCGAATTTGGGGTTTATCTCCACTTTCTCGATAAGCGTCTTCTCGGGGGGAACTGGCGTATCCCGCCCCATGGCTGTCCTGGTCACCGGGAGTACTCTCGTTTCCAGAACAAACGGAACCTGGAGGCCATTCACATTCCGATAATCGCGGTAGTACACCTCCACAGGGTGGTCGGTACCGTCGAGCCGTCTGGGCTGCCCCTCGACCTTGGTTTCCAGGAAGGTTTGCGCATCCACCCATACGTGGGTTACTGCGCCGCTTTTCAAAGTTAGCTTGAGCTTATAAGTATCGCGGCCCTCTACTTTTTCGATGCCGTCCGATTCGATCCGGGTGCCCTTGGCCGCGTAATCGACCAGCGGACCATCAAGGTCCGAATTCATGGAGGCGGCCTTCATTTCGTCGGCCGTGTAGGGTTCCACGTCCAACCGGTTCAGGTAGGGCCTCAACTTCCAGCCGTTCGCGCCGTCGTAAACCTGAAGCGCCGTTTTTCCGCCGACCTGGAGCTCGAAGCGCATTTTGTCCGGTCGCGCAAGCTCCATCAGGAATGGCAAATAGACTTCGTCGATCCGGCGCGACGGCAGGTGCGGCTCGTCAGTCTTTCGAGTCACCACGGTTGCCTGCGCTTGCGTCGGCAGTTGAAGCGTTGCCCGCTGATTCCCCCCTGCAGCCATTTTTCCGGACAGGGACATCGTCTTGACTACCCTCCAAGCCTCCAGCCCGCCCCTGGCAGCGACATTTTTCGAGACGATCTCGGCAGCCGAAAGCTTGGCTTGCGCAGGGGCGGCCGCAGTCGCCTCGGCCATGCAAGCGGCCAGAATCAAGGAACCACAAATCCGTCGAAATGCCTGATGCATACTTTGTCCTCTGGACGATCCGCTACCGAATTAACTTTCTACTGCGGCCGCGGAGTCTGCTCTGAACCTGGGACTGGCCGCAGCGGATATTGCGGTTTCCCTGTCGAAGCCCTCCAAGCGGCGATTCGCTGGCGAACCTGTCGCTGCTGCTCCGGTGTCAGCACTTCGAGAATCTTCCCGTTTTCAAGCCGCTGGTACCCCCGGCTCATCGCATCTGCGGCCTCCGGGCTCAGCGTCTTGTCATTGGCCACGGCAGCCAAGTGGGACTTCGTCTCCTCACGGATCTGACCAATCTTCGCCTTCTGGTCGTCTGCGAGCGTAATTCCTTCGAGTAAATCGGGTGGGGTGGCGGACTTGCCGCGTGGCGCGGAGGCAGACTTCATGGGTGCAGACGCCGCCGCACCGGGCTGACTCGACTGCCCGAGAGCCAACTCCGGCGCAGCGGATAGAAAAAGGAATCCACCTGCGGCGACGAGGGTTTTCATGAACTCGAACTTGCTCATAGTGACCTACCGATGCCTCTACTCGACGACGAGGCCCTCGGCGTGGAAGCTGCCTATCTGCACGTCCACGCGATGACCGGGTCTCACCCGCCTGCCGCTGTTCGAGAACGCCATCCAGTACTGTTTGCCGGGCGTCGGCGCGCTGCTCTGCCGCAATTGCCCGATCTTCTCCATTTTCGGTACCACCAACTTTACCCCGGCTTGCGGATCGATCAGAGAAGGCTCCGCTTGCTTATCATTAAGTGCCGCGGCCTTTCGCGCGTCCAAGACGCGGTAGCTGAACCGGATCATCTCGCCTGATTCCGTGTACTTCACAGTCAGCGAATCAATTCCCCAAACGCCTTCGTAATACCTCTCGGCCTGCATCGGAAGGTGTTTCGCCAAAGTCGTGTGCGTGCTCTCCGGCGCGGCTTTAACCGGGGCACGGGCTTGGGCCGGAGCAGGCGTCGGCTGGGGCGCCTCCTGGGCGGACACGAGATCGAGTGCCGCCAGGAAGAAAACGCTGCTAGCCAGCTTCGCCAGCCGCGGCCACATGCGGACCATGAATCTTTGGGTCATCAGATTCCCGTAATCCTATCGTTCCACCAATAACAGAGGACGCGATCGCCTTGACTCACCCAGCGACTGATCGCCCACTGCCACTATGCCGAATTCACTTTGACTTGGCCATGACGGACTCCTCGGATGCAAACCGTCGTGAGTCCACGGAGGTGCGTCAAGACCCGCTGTAGCGCTGCTGTTTGAAACAGCGCGACGCTTAAAGACTCTTACTCATCCGTGTCCTTGGCGGGGATCGCTGATGGTCCCAGAAAACCCTTGCATGCTCCTGCCACTTCGTCCTTCGATGGGGAGTGAAGGGCAACTCAGCCGCCGCCACCTGCGCAACGGCGATCACAGCGGCCGTCAGACGGCAGGGTCGGTCAAGAAAGGCTGCTCGCCGATAATACCGGCGAGCAGCCTCTTACTTTGTGATTCCGATCCACCTTTATTGCGCGCTCAGAGCCAGTCCGGTGACGCCTCCGGTCGTTCCGCTGCCGTTGTTGGCCACCCTTAGCGTGCTCGCGTGCGGCCTGGTCGGCCGCGTCGTCGGCGTCGCATACCGGATGCTAACGGTGCATGTGCCAGCAGGCGCCAATGGCGTTGTGAACGAGCACGTGGTGCCCGTAATGCTGTAGAAGCTTGAGCTTCCCGCGAGCGTTTCTGCCGTGATCGCCAGGTTCGCCGTTCCGGCGTTCGTCACCGTCACGACGCTCGTCACGGGCGCCCGCGGTGTCGGGATCGTGAAGGTGAGCGTGCTGGCGCCGCCCGCCGTCGTCGTCAGGGTTCCGTTGGTCGCGCTGGTGAAGCTCAGCGTTCCTATCGCGCCTGTGCCCGTCAGCGCCACCGGCGAGCCGGTGACCGTGACGCCGCCGCCGTACGCTACCGTCAGCGTCCGGTTGTACGTCGCGGGCGCCGTCGGAGCGAAGTCGACCTTGATCGTGCACGACGCGCCCGCAGCGAGCGTACCGGTGCAGTTCGGCACACCGGCCGGGAATGTGCCGCCCGTCACCCGATGGAACGGCTGCGGCGTGCCGCCACCAAACGTGAAGCTTCCACCGGTGGCAGAGGTGCCGCAGGGATTGGTGATCGTCAAGTTCTGCGTTGCGCTCGTCGTCCCATCGAGCTGGGTGCCGAAGGCAAGCGAGCTCGGCTCGACCGTCACCGTGCATCCGCCACCGCTACCAGCTACGAATTCCACCGCACCCGGATCGAAGCGCCCGTCACCTGCGGTCTCCGGACGGAGATTGCCGAAGAAGTCCGTCGCGGGGTGCGGGACACTCGTCGGGATGGTGTCGATCGCCGCGCTCAGCGAGTAGTTGGCGAGCAGAGGACCGCCGCCGTAATCGCCGCCCGTTGCGCCCGGGTTGGCTGGCCCGAGAAGCGCCGGGTTGGCCGTCGCCAACGGACCCCAGCTCACGTTGATCCAGTTGTTGCCCTCGTCCACCGTCGCCGATGGAGTCAGGCTGAAGACTGGGTTCGGCGTCGTAGCGTCCGCGATACCCGGAGGCACACCAAACCCCGAGGGTCCTCCGCATCCATTCGCCACCGAGCACTCTGGCGGAACGCGTGAACCGTTGCAGTACTGCCTTTCAATCGGTGGAGCGGTGGTGGAGTTGTTATGTTCGCCGTAGCCGGAGGTGCTCGTGAGCACCGAGTAAGTCGGGGTCAGCATACCCCCGCTGCCATGATTGGCCGGCCCCGTGTCGCCACGCACGCCGATGTCCCAGTAGCTACCGCCGCTGGCGCCGGTGGGGCATTCGCCGGTGACGGTCTGGGCTGGAGCAAGGGTACCAATTCCTCCGGTGAAGTTCGCGTTGTACAGCGCGACCAGGTTCTGCTGGTTCAGGTTTCCTGTCCCGGGGCCTGTGATGCCGATCTGGAACGCGCGGTTCCGCCAAAGGATGTTGTTGCCGAGAATCGGGTTTGAGATGGACTTGCAATATGTTGCTGCCGATTGTCCAGATGGGGCCGATTCTCCCGCCGGGCAGGTGATCGTGAGCCCGGTGAAGGTGGTGGTCAGCAGCGCAGAATTGAGCGTGCTACTGACTCCGGCCGGCTGCGGACAGGAGGCCGTGTTCGCCCCGGTCGGCCCAGTCAGCGTGCAGTTCCCCGCCGGGGCGCTGGCTTGCGGCGTGCCGACGCTGGAGGTAAGCACCCCCGACGAAGCCAGAGTATCGTTGTGGGCGATGGTGTTGTTGACAATGGACACGTTCAACGAGTCCTGCACGGATATTCCCGCGCCATCCCAACCCGCCAGGTTGTTCACGATGATGTTGTTGGTGATGGACACGTTGTTCCAGTAGCTGCTGGCAGGAGTTGTGCCGGCGGGGCAAGTGGTCCCCCTCGTGAACGGGGTCAATGCCGCTGCTCCGAGCGTGACGCACCCGGTCGGGAACGTGGAAACGTCGGTGCCGCTGACCTGGTTCAGGCGGATGCCGCCCCCGGCGCCGCTATCCGCCGAGTTGGCCTGGATCAGGTTGGCGTTGATCACCAGGTTTGGACCGGTGCCGTCGCTCAGCCCCGGCGGGCAGTCCTGGTCTATTTGCGTGCCGCAGATCGGATCGGTATCCGGAGTCCCCTGGACACTGATCCCGCCGCCATTGGTGGGAATGGTGGGGTTGATACTCTGATTGAGCACGATCGAGTTGTGCTCGATGTCCCCGTTGTAGATGAATCCGAGGTGAGTGACGCCCCCGCCCTCACCCGAGCTTTGGTTGCCGCACACCCAGTTGTAGTTGAATTTGTAGTAGTCGGAGCCGGTACAGAACGTGGCGCCGCCGCCGCCCGACAAGGTCCCTGAGAACAGCTCATCACCGAGCGCGGCATTTTTGGCGATGTAGTTGTGGTGTACGTTGACGTTCACGTCCAGGCAGGACGGCAGGTGCGCACCAATTACGTTGACAAACTGGCACGAGGGAGGCGCATCGGAGACGGACTCCCCGATTGCGGCAGCGGGAGCGGTAGCGCCCGTGGAGGCAACGGTGACCCCTGGTGGAAACTCACCCTGGCCGATGGACATTCCGCCCGAGAGCGTACCGGCATTGTTGTAAACCCGGTTGTTGGCGATTTGCAGGTTATGCGCCCAGCCGTGGACGAAGATGCCGCCTCCACCCTGGGAGCTGTCGGTGACGCTGAGGCCGTCAATCGACGACGGGTTGCACTCGAAGTTGCTCGGGTAGGGGTTGGGGCTGAGCTCAGTCGTGGTTCCAGGCGTGAAGCAATAGGAGTACTGGGGCCCCACCGTGGCTCCTGCAGCGGCTCCTGCAGTAGCGTTCGGCGCTGCCGGAACATCCTGCAGGAGCAGGGCATCGATGGGGAACGCGCCTCCTTCTGCGGTGTCGCTCCAAACGTCCTCCCCGGGCGAGGTCCATATGCCCTTCCCGAGGACCGTGATTCCCGCTCCCTCATAGGCGCCCATCAGTGAGGGCTCTTGCAGCTGTTCCGCCAGGTTGCCGTTGACGGTGGCGTTCCAGCCCACCACTGCCTCCAATGGCAAGCGGTCAATCTGCGGCACACCTGGCACACCTAGCGAGCTCGGGCTGGGGGTGGTGAAGTACTGCCAGGTGTTGCCATTCGGGCCAACGACTCCAGCGCCACCAACTGCACCGGACGAGCAGTTATACGTCCCGGTCGAATCATACGCTGGGGGGTTCACCCCCGAAGCGAGTCCAGTCATCGGCACGCCCGACAGCGTTAAGCCAAACAGGCAGTTGATATCCCGACGCCAGGGGTTGAGCAACAGGCCGGCCGGGCTGGCATTGGCATTGATGATGCTGGAAGCCGCTCCGACGCCCTGCAGACGCACCGGCTTCCACATGATCAGCATCTCTTGGTGAGAAGCCACACGCTTGCCCGCCGTTGCGCCTGTTGCGACGCTGGTGGTGCAAGTGGGAAGGTTGGTGGTGACTCCCGCAGTCGTCGAGGTGCACGTCGGGTCGACGATGATCAAGTCGCCCGGAGCGGCTGCGTCAATTGCGCTCTGAATCGTTTGCGTGGCGGCTACGTGAGTCGGGGTTTTGCCGCCAATAGTGACCGTCACCGTGTCGATCGACTGCTTGGCGTTCGACACCGCGCCAGCGGCGGCTGTGTTTGCGGTTGTGATGAGCAGCTGGCCGCACTGCGCCGCGCTGCCTCCGTATTGTGCCTGTTGCTGGATGCCGCAAGACGGCACCGTAACAGTTTGCCCGTTCACCGTGGCTGAAAGCTGGACCGTGCCAGTGATGGTTGTGTCGCTCCAAGTTACATTTGCGAGCGGCACCCCGCCGACCGTAACGGTACCGGCGGTCGTACCAAAGCCGTAATGGCGCTGGACCTTCTTCAAATTGAACGGCAGCGCGTTGGCCGAGGGACCCGCGTATGCGCTGTTATCCACCAGCGTGTTGCCGAGGGCGGTGATGGTCAGCATCATCGGTCCGGCCGCGCTCACCCAGGGGCCGATGGCATCGCCATCCACTTCCGCGATGGCCGGCGTGGTATCGGGATAGGCGCAATCGACATCGTTGTACGCCGCGCCCACGAAAGCCTGCGTGGGCACCACAGGCGTATCGAGATAGGCCGTCAGGCCCGGCATGTACGGCTCTTCGTAACAGAACTGGCTGTAGGCCGGGTTGTACAGGGGATCGGTGATCAGCTGGCCATACGTCTGATTCGGAATCGAGTTTGCCGGGTTGTTTGGATCGGGAATCGTCGCGCGGGTGTCCAGGATCGGGCCGGCGTCGTTCATGCACTGGACCATCATCGTGGGCGAGTAGCCCGTGATGTTGGGCGGGTTCACTTCCCAGGACGAGAAATTCAGGCTTTCAAACGTCCCCCAATGGTCGGCGTACACGCGGGAGATTTCGTTACCCATCCAATCCTTGGTGGAAACCGGCATGTTGGGCGGAGAAAACTTCTCGCCGAACTGCGGCGAAAACGGATCGAATTCCGAGGTGAAGTCGTTCGTGATCACGCCGGTGAATTTGGACGCGATGTGCGTGGAGGTGTAGATGTAGAACTTGGCGCTCACGGCCATCTGGTCGCTCAGCGTCACTTCCTTGCGGTCGCACAGAGGCCGGGTCGCTCCGGCAAACGGCGCCGTTTCCTTGGCTTGCGGGAACAGGCTCAGGTAGTCGGGCACCACGCGCATCTCGCCCACGCAGGGCCACACAGGATCCTGGAAGCCGGGGGTACCCGGGACTCCGGACAGCTCTTCGTTCAACCCCAGGCCCGTAGTCGAGTTCTGATAGTTCGTGGGGTTGAAACCCGAAGCGGTTGGGTCGTACAGGGAAGCCACCGAGGCCTGGTCGGGAATGATGAAGATGCTGCCGCCCAAGCCGGGGAATTGCACCGTGACCGGCGCGATGAAGTTGTCGCCGATCAGCAGGTTCTTGTCTTCTTCCTTTTCGACCTCGTAGCCGGGGGGCATGACCACTTCGACCACGTACTTCCCGGGCGGAAGCATCGGGGTGCCGACTCGATAGACGTCCGTCGTGTCCGGATTCGGCACGCAGACGGTGCAGTTGGTCCCGAGCATATTCGAGGCGGTCACCCCGGGCGTGGGGGTGGTCGGGCAGGCAGTACCCGGAGCGTTGCCCACGCAACCGGGTACGCTCAGTGGCTTGCCCGTGGTCGCGTTGACGCCGAGCGAACTCGGGAAGTGGTACTCGCCGTCGTAGGGCGCCGGCTGGATCTGGTTCCAGATATGCATCGAGTCATAGCACTTGTACTGCGAGTTGTACGGCAGCGTGTGCAGCGTGCCGCCATTGTGCAGAGAGTTGTACCAGTCAAGGTATTCCGGCTGGTCAAACAGCGTGTAGAAGAACAGATCGGCGTTGGTGCCGGTACTCGTTCCCTGGCCGGGGCAGCTCATGTAGGGCTTCTGGCCCGTGGTCCCCGTGCCGCCGGCGGTGCTGCCCGGGTAAAAGCCTTGGGCCCAGAGGTCCCAACTCGTGCTTTGAGTCGTGTCTACCAGCGTGAGGGTTGGAGTCACGCCATCGGCCGCAAAGCCCTCCTGGTAGAGGTTGACCGTGACGTTCGGCACGAGGGGCGCCCACGGCTGCTCGATCATCTGCGAGGCGTCGTCGAAGGGACGCGTAGCGGCATATGCGGTATGTCCATGGATACCGCCGTTCTCGCCCACCAACCTGGTCGACGGAGTGGTTCCAGCAGTGGGGTTGTAGACGGCGTTCGGCACGGCAACGCAGAAGTTTGGTGTTGGGTTGGTTAGGGTTGGGCCTACGGGCAGAGCGGGGTTGCAGGCCGCGAAGGGCGCCACGCCGAACTCGATCCAATTGCCTTGGCTCGTCATTCCCGACCAGCCCTCGCCGTTAACCCAGGGCGGATCGATGCGACCGGTGGAGGCTGTTGAAGAGCTGGGGATTGCGGTGCCAGCCGCGAACATGTTGGCTTCCGCCGTGCAATCCGCACTGGCGCAATAGACCGCGCCCGGTACGGACAGGTCGGCGGGCAGAGGAAGCGCCTCGTTGGTGTTCGCCAGGTTGTTGTAAGCGGTCGAGGTCCCGCACGCCCGGGCGCCGTTTGCAGTCCCGCAGTACGCGACGCCGGCGGTCGACTTGGAGCCATCGGCTGGCCCGCCCGCGTCGTAGACGGTGTGGGTCCCCGTGCGCTTGTAGCGGCCCAGGTCTGGTTCCACGACATACCAGTTGAACAGCGGGAACGTTTCGTTGAAGTTGGCAACACCGTTGGGGTCGGTCAGAAGAGCGTTGGCATTGCTGCCGTTTCGGTACCTGATCCGCGTATAGACCTGGGGTACCCCGATCTCGGTGCCGTCCTTGATTCCATTCTTGTTGTCGTCAACGAAGTACACGGTGTAGAGATTCGACTGCCACTGCTGGACGCCGATGTTCCCCATATCGAGCGTCTGTCCGCCGGGGCAGGCGGTGGCGTTGATGGTCCCGTTCGGCGCGTTGCTGGTGCAGCCCACGTTCGCCGGCGTCGAGAGGCCGTCGATGATCTGGTCGTTCCACTGGTCGCCGATGGTAATTCTCCAGTTGCCGCCCGGAACGTTGGTGAACTTGAAGTTCCCGTTGGCGTCGCACTTGGTGAACATGAAGTCCTCGGCGTCCGGATCGCCCAGGCTGACCCAGCACTGGGTCCAGGCGAGCGCATCGCGGGAACCACTGGGGTAGAGCCGCTGGTCCGGCGTGCGGCTCAGGCGCTGGACATCTGCCTGCCCCATGATGGTGTTCGTGCACGGGCCGACGGAGCCGTAAGCGCCGGCGCACACGTCGGCGTAGCGGGCGTTGATAATCTTCGGGTTGGCAAATCCGATCGCCACGTGGAATCCACTCGGCCCGAACTCCTGGAAGTAGCCGGGCTCGCCGATCTTGAGGAAGGCATCGTGGGGGTGCTGGCCATCCAGCGTGTTGGTCTGCAGCCATTCTTCGCCGCGCGCAATCCGGTCGGCGCCCGGGTAGGCCTGGACGCTGAACTTGTCCGGCATCAGATTGGCAATGACTGCCTGCCCGGCCAGCGGCGACAGCGTCTGGTTGTCGGATTCAAACTTGGGGCACGTCACGATCCTGCCCGAGATGCCCTGCTGGCTGCCGTCGCCCGTGCAGGCGTTGGCCGTCGTGCAGGTACAGGGTGTGGCCACCGTGCAGGAGTTGCCGCCCTGTGTGCCACTGGTGAGCATCCCGCTGGTGATCATGTTCGGGAGGATGTTGTTAGTAACCTCTGCCGAAATGGGGCAGGCGTCGAGACCGGTGGACGGATCGATGGTTCCTGCCAGGGAGTTCGACAGCGGCTGATTGAACGCGTCGTGGGTATCCTGGCCTGTGAAATCGCCGAGTCCGCCAAAGGTGTCCCACAGGATGATCTCGAAGCCGCCCAGACCGGGCTCGACGGGGGCAACCGTGCCATTTCCGCCGCCGCCATCCTGCTCGCCATTGAGCGGGAAGTCGTCTTCAAAGACGATGACCGAAAGCTTCGCCGTTGGAAGCGGAGTGGGCGACACCTTCACGATGACTGGTGCTGTGAAGGCGCTGGCAGTGGTGCAGGCGTTGGCCCCTCCAAAGATATTGCAGGCCGGTGGGACCGGAGCGCCGCCCATGGTGTGGCCGCACGCCGTATTCAGTGTGCCGTCGGGATTAAACGGGGTGGCGAGGCAATTGGGCGCGCTCGTATACGTAGGGAATGGGTTGGCCGCATCGCCCGGCAATACCGAGATGTAATAGCGCTTGGCCGGATCGAGATGGACCGCGCTCGGGAGTACGGGCGTGGTGCCACCACTGCTCGTGCACGGGAGAACCGTGCAGTTCGGGTCGGGCCGGCAGGCGCCGCTGCCCAGGTCGCACACGGCGGGTATGTGCTGCCCCGGGGTTGTGCTGCATGCCGGCGGCGTTAGGCCGCCAGTGCAGGCGGGGCGGGTATCCAACATGGTCTGGCCGCCTTCGCACGAGAGCGGCCCGGTGCAGCCCAGGGCGACTAAGTCCATGGAGCTGGCGTGGAAGTTCGTTCCAAAGGTCGGGATGGTGCCTCCGGTGGCCACAGCTGCTGGGCAACCCGGCGTGGTGGTGCTGGTGTTGGTTGTGCAGTTCGGGTCGACCCAGAAGGTCTTGTCTTCCTCGATGATCCAGCGGTAGTCGGTAATGAAAGGCAGTGTCGTCGTGCCGCAGGTTATCCCAGTCGTGGTGACAGGAGAGATGACGCTGCAGCCGTTGGCTTGATACGCCGCGGCATCCACCAGGTTGACCTGCAGATTGCTCGGGGTCGGGAAGTTGACGGTCACCGTTCCGCTAGCGGTCCTGCCCTGGGAGTTCTGCACCGTGTACGAGAAGCTCGTCGTCGTAGTCCCCGATGGGACGGATACGCTGAACCCACCCTTGGCATCCATCACCACGCCGGTCGGTAGCGTCGCCGGGATGACAAGGCTCAAAGGCAAGCCGTTCGGGTCCGAGTTCGCCGCCAGAAGACCGGGCGAAGGCATCTTTAGATAGGTGGCCATCTTCGCCGGAAAGGTCTGGTTGACCGCGGTGGGGTTGCAGGTGGCGGAGCCTGTAGGGCAAAGAGTCGACGCACCCAGGCTTACCGTTGCAGTAAGGGCCGGCGGGCAGCCCGTGGCGGCAATAGTAGCTGCCGAGGTGTTCGCGCAGTACGTAAAGCTGTCTGACGTTGCGGTTCCGGTTGGTGTGTAAGTGAACGTGCCGTTCCTGCAAATGCCTGCGACCGTGTTCTGTGGCTGCGCGTTGCAAGTCAGCGTGCCGCTGGTCGGGGCTGTAAGCAGTGTCACGCCGGAGACATTGACGTCGTTGGCGATCACGCCCTTGGAGGGATCCGTCACGCTGAAGGGTTGCCCCGGTGCGAGGGCGTCGTAGGTATCGTTGTTGGCGTGCGCTGCTGCAAACGCCCCCGTGCCTTGCGCAACCGGAAGAACGGCGCCATTCACGCCAATGTAGGCGATCATGCCCTCATCACGCGTGGATGAATCGCCCGAAAGGCCCAAGTCGCGAGCGTAGATGGACAGCGCCGGCGTCGAGCACGTGGTCGCGAGCGAGACCGGCGTGCACGCAGCGGGCACATTGAACATCACGTCGAAGACCTTGCCCGACGCCATAAAGACGTCCGTCTGCACGCGCGGAGCCGCTGGAACGGTAGTAGCGCCGGGGACCTGCACGCCCGGTACAGGATTGCCGTCTTCGGCGATCAGCGTGAATCCGCTGACCGTGGCAGGCGCGCCTGCTCCGTTGAAACCCTGGGTGAGCGATCCGACGATGGAAGGCACGTGCATTCGCAGACCGGCATTCACCAGGCGAGCCAGGACCGTGCTGCCGGCGCTGGTGGTGATTCCGGTCGTGACGCCGGCACCGGCCGTCGCCGCGAACAGCGAACCGGACGCACTTTGCTTGTTGAACGCGACGCCGTTGATGAGGAAGTAAAACGGCGTGTAATTCACCGCCGGCGGGTAGCAGGTGTTGACCACCCCGACCGGAGAGTTCGGGTTGCCGCACTGGCCAATCATGCCGGACCAGACGTTGGTTTCCTTGAAACCGGCCGTATTGACAGCGGTGTTGACCGCGGCGTTCTGAACCGGGTCGATTTCACTGAACTCCAGTGGAAGCTCGGCGCTGTATGTCACTGCGGGGATCGCTGCAGTCGTAGCAGTCGCGGCCGCGCCGGGATAAGCAGTGCCTGCCGTAGCCGCAGCGCCCGAGGTGGGGGCGGTGGTAACCACCAGCACGCCGATCAGTCCCATCGGCACCTGAATCGACGGGTGCGTGCCGGACTCGAGCAGGTAGGTACCTGGTTTGAGGTTGCTCCACGTCAGTGTGGCGCATCCGGTTGCCGTCGCGCCGGAGGCCACCGCGCTGCACGTCGCCGCCGGGGTCGCGCTCACCGCCTCGACTTCCGTGGCGAACGATTGCACGCGGTTCGCCTGGTTAGGCGGCGTATTCGTCGTAACGCCCGAAGTGGCCGTAGTACATGCGGTGCCGGGAGGATTGGCAGCGATAAACCAGCTGGGACACGCCTGAGCATTAGCGTGGCTGGGACTCAGCGTGGTGGTTGGCGCACCGCCGAGGCCGCCACCCACCTGTCCGATGATGACGATCGAGGTGGGAATCGTCGCAGTTGGCGTCGCACTTCCGACCGGGAAGGAGAGATTATTCGTCAGATTGATCACCAGGCTGGTGGCAGTCCCAGCAGCGGCAGTCGGCACGGTAATGACCACCGGAGACCACAATGTTGCAAGGGAGGTCTGCGCGGCCGTGGCAGTGCCCGCCGCAACCGCGGCCTGAGCCGCAGCAACGGTCGGGTTCAGGGCCGCGCAGGTCGACAGCGACCCTGACACGAGCGCCCCGCAGGAATAGCCCCACATCGGCACGACCGTGCCATCGGGCATGGTCGTCGTGGTCGGGGCGGCCGTCAGGTTGATCTGCCCGTGGGCCGCCGTCGCGAAGGAGAGAATCGCCAGCACTCGGGCTGTGCTCTTGAGGATCGCTTTGAAATGGTTCGTATGCATGGTTCGTTTCTCTCTCATCGCCTTGTCGGCCGTTTTCCTGGCTGTCGCTGTCGGCCCGATTCGCCGTTGTCCTTACCGCTTACAAATGCTCGTCGATCACAAATTCCCGGGTATCCACCAGCATCATCATCAGCATCCCACCCGGGAAAACGTTGTTCGTCGTGATCTCGCGTTCGTTATGCGAGTGCCACATGAACGCCCACCCACGTTCGTTGGCGGGGTTCAACTGCAGGTTGGCCGGGTTCAGGTTGGTGCAGTTCGCTGTGTTGACGAGCTGACCGTTAGGTGGTGTGTTGGCAGCGCCGCTGAGCGTTGTTGGGTTCGGCGTGCCGTAGGGGCTGCCCACGCAGGCGGGAGCATTGCCGCGCAGCGTCGCATCCGGACCGAGATAGGGGCTGCCGCCGTACCATGCGCCGTTGGTAAAGACGTTAGGATCGGGCAGCGTGACCGGGCCGCCTGCCGGCACATCGCCGAAAGGATTCGCCTGTACCGGCTTGTTGTGGTCCTGGCACCACTCCATGAAGTTCAGCGCCGTGGGAACGCTTGAGTTGTACCCATTCACGTCTGGAGTACAGGGAAGAACGGCCAGGGGGTCGTTCGAACCAGGGTGGTGACCGTAGGGGTCCCAGTTCAGTCCTCTGCCGGTAAAGTAGAAGATGCCGTCAAACGATTCGCCGGGCGTGGTGTCGGTGTTGAACATCAGAATGCCGGCCAGCCCCGGAGCCGACACTCCCGTATCCCCCGCAAGGCCACTGCTAAACAAAACCGGGGTGGTGGAGCCGCTCAGGATCAGGTTCGCGTCGCGTGCCAGGATGCGCACGTGGTTGGCGTGCTCGTGGAAAGGGTGTTGCCAACGGCCCTGGCCGATGGTCCGGATGAGCGTCAGCTCCCCGAGATGCATGTGGGGGTTGGCGTTATAGGGCTGGTGCGGATACTCGCCCGCGAAGTTCGGATCCATCAGATCGGGCATCGAGCGCCCGTTGATCAGAAAGTAGGCGGGGTGGTAGGGCTCGGTCTGGACGTTGAGGCTGCATCCCGCGACCCCGGGCAAGCAGTTGTTGAGTGCGTTGACCTGTGCCAGCGCCTCCCTGTGAATTCGGGCATCCACCTCAGCCCACTGAAACAGGTATTCCCGGTCGTAGCAGGTCCCCGGATGATCGTAGGCGGCGTTCGCCAGGCGGAAATCGGTCTCACCCCAGGTCTTTTTCGACGTCAAATTCAAGGCGTGATACCCGGCGTTGCAGTTGGGCGGGACGTTGGCCGGAATGACGACGACGGCGCCGTACAGGCCCATCTCAATCTGCAGGTCGCCTTGAGTGCCGCTGTAGTAGGCGTGCGTTCCGGGCGCCGAGGCCACGAACGAATAAGTCACCGTTTGGCCGGGCGCCGCCTCGCAGGTCAGCAGCCCCTGCACAGCTGGCGCGGCGCAAGTGCTCGTCAACGTGAAGCCTGCAAACAGAATCGAGGTGTTGCCGGCCGCCGTCGGAAGACCATTCAGCAGGTTGACCGTGACCAAATCGCCTTCGTGCACGATCAGCGTCGGGCCCGGCACCTGCATCGTGGGGCATGGGACAGGGCCGATGGCCGCAGGAAGGGAGCTAGGCGCGGGGAAGTTACTGTTACACCCGTAACCCCAGGAGTAAACCGCCTCCCCGTCCGGCTGGTTGATAAAGGCTGGTTGCGCCGTCAGGTTAAACGTCGGGCCGGTGATGCCGGGCACTGCGGCAGTGGCCGTGGCTGCGAGGCACATCAGCGACGTCACCGGCGCCAGGAACCGTCCGCACTTCAGAATCGCTCTTTTCATGTTCGCGTCCCTCGCCGTTTACTGGTTGCTGCAGACATTCCCGTAGGTGTTGCCGCCGGTGACGCTCTTGCAGATGTTGACCACGGTCATCATGCCGCCGAAGTTCTCAGCGTCGTTCGATAGATGGTCGAGCTGGGGGGTGTAGAGATAGAAGGTGCTCCCCGCCGGATATAGGTTGGCCGCGCAGCCCGTGGACCCGCAGCCGGCGTCGCTGGCATCCAGAATGACGTCGAGCGACTCGCCGCCGCCGAGCGTGATTGAGTTGGTGTAGAACTCGGTGTTCATTCCCGCCTGGTCGCGCAAGAGCTTGGCCATGAACCCGACTTCCTTCATTGGAACGCCGAGGGACTGCAGCGTGTGATATTCCGATACCGACAGGTTCACCATGCGCAGCAGCGCCCTCCCGCCCGCGGGAATGTTGATGATGGCGGGCATCGGCTGCGAGTAGTGCAACTGCCCATCACTCGACATCGATGCCTGTGGACCGGGCGCGACGGTGTCGGGGTAGCTCCGCCCGTTGAGCAGGAAATATTTGTCCTTCATGTCCACGAAGATTTCCGGATTGAACGTCATGCCCACGAAGTGGAAATTCGGATCGAAGCCGTGCATCTGGAGCGGATACTCGACGTCGTAGGCAGTCGAACCGTCGCCGTCGTTGTAGGTGTAGCGCTGCGGGTTGTGTAACAGGTCCGTGCCTTCCACGGCGCCTGTGTAGACGGCTGGCATCGTGGCCGAGCACAGGATGTCCGCGCCGGGGTTGCAAACCGTGCGCAGGTCGGGTTTTGTGGCGGCGGTCGAAGCGACCGGAACGGGAGGCGTCGTTACGAGGGTCCCGGCGGCGGGGGGCGTGGTCCAACCTGGCACCACTCCGTTTTGCCATCCCAGCGCGGTGTACAGATCCGTGCCGGCGGGCACGCGGTCCTGTCGCGGACGCACATGAAGCTGGCTCACCATCCCCATCTGCAGGTGTTCGGGCGGCGTGATGTGGCAGTGCCAGAAGTACGTTCCGGCGTCAGGGGCCAGGTAGTAGTAGGTGAAGCTGGCGCCGATGTTGATGGCCACCGACGCATCCGGCACGCCGTCGTAGAAGCTCGAAGCGTTGGGGTAGCCGTGGAAGTGGATCGTGTGCTGCTCGAACAGGTCCGGCCGCATGATCATGCCGACGTTGGTCAACGTGAGGAACATTTCGTCATCCTCGTCGAAGGCCGTCAGCGGCCCGGGGATGTTGCCGTTCATCACACCGACGTTGATGATGGCGCGGGGATCGACGTGGCCGTCTTGCGCCGGCGGCGTAGAGGCTATGGCCGCCTGATCATTACCGGTATCTGCCGCCAGTCCTGTCGTGGAGGCGACAAACTGAAACGGATACTCGTTGAATCCATCTGGAGCCGTCCCGGTTGAGGAAGAAACGCACGCAACCGTGTAGGTACCTGCGTAGCCCGGCGGGGTGGGGGTTGGTCCCTCAGCAACGGCGTTGGAGATGGTGATTGTTTGTCCTTGTACGAAGCCGGTCGGAGCATCGGCCCAAGCTGTTACCGTGTTAGCCGCAGGAACGTTTGGGGTAACCAAGGAAGTAGTGGGGCACGTGCCGGCAGTGGTGGGTGGGGTCGTAGCGGGAAAGGGACCCTCCAGTAGGTTGGCCACGGTCACCGTCTGTACAACATCAGGCGTGAGACCGACGGCACCGTTCCAAGTGAACGGGGCCGCTGCAGTGCCGCCAGACCCGGGAGAAGCACCACTCGTCGCGCCGTCGGTCGTGGCCGGGTCACCGGGCACTGGCGTGCCTGTCGTTGTAGTGCCCGTCGGAAGCACGGCGCCCGCGGTGCCAACGCCTCCCCCTAGATAGTAGGTGTTGAAGACGTTGGGAGGCTCTGTGCCCGGGTGACCGGCCGCGACGTCCGCGAGCCCTGAAAGCGGCCCGAAGGCGAACATGAAGGTCTGCGTGCCGTCAGCCATGGTCGAGTAACCATCGCCGCCCGAGACTTGCTGGCATTTGATCGCGCCGTTCACGGTGCCGGGAGTCGGCACCGCCCACTGCGCTGGGCCGGTCGTAGGCGTCGTGAACTGCGTCGGCCCGATGTACGGCGGCTCCGAGTTGGTATCGCCCGTAGAGGCGTTAGGAACGACGGCCGGGTGGGTTATGGTGCCGGTCGGGCACTGCACGCGGAATGACTGTGCCATGGCCGGCAGCGCGCACAGGCTCAGTACCGCCAGGGCAATCCAGGCACGTGTTCTACACATAAGGCCTCCACCTCGGCCGGACCGCCGGGCGCGTTACACACACGTTGAGAAGGGAGCGAGAGCCGCCTGCTGGATGAAGTGCGTACACGTCGTTTAGCTCTATCCCACGCAGTTGCACGTACGTGGCTCCCCGTACCATTCGCGCACAATTTCGGCGATCTGCGACCTGGCGCCTATCGGTATGACGCCGCACAGCCGTACGGGGGGAGTAGGTAGTAGCGGGGGGCGGGTTACACAGTAGGCGGGACGCCACGCGGTGGACGCGTCCGGTTTGACGACATAACACGCCGAAAGCACCGGGGTAAGTGCGTCCCCGTAACGGAAGCTCGCCCTGATGCCACGGTAGGCGGTCTTTCTGCCGCGACGGTCGGTGGGCCCAAAAGATCAGGCGACAACAACGCCTGCACGATCGCGTCCCTCGCACGCAGGGCTGGCCGACGCGCGAACCTAACGGCTTACGCGCCGCTCGCTGAACAACTCCGCGGGCGCTCGTGCATCAGTGCGGTCTTGTGGGAGGCGTCGTGCCAGGTGTAAGCATGCCATTGCCCGGTCGCAGCGGATTGGGTGCGGTGCTTGGCGGGGCGTAGCTGCCAGCGGGCAACGGCGCCAGAAAGCTCCGCGGCCAGAAAGTGAACTGCCAAGCGGTATAGGAGTCAGCCTCCGCAAACGTAGAGTCAACCAACTCGAAACCCTTGCGCTTGATCGGTGTGGCTTGCGAGCGGCTGGCGACACCCATGATGCGCTGACCGCTTGGAGCCGGGACCAACGTCCAGTCCGCCGCGCCGGTCATGGGATCGGGATAGAGCTGGCGCAGGTGCCGCAGCGGCACGGGGGAGCGATCATCCTGCAGCAGCTGCTGCAGCGTCTCGGGATACTGACCGCCGTGCCTGTAATAGGACTCGATGGCGCGGCGGTACGCGTGTCCCACCCACAGCAGCTGCGCCTCGCGCTCGCGCTGCACGGTGGTGGTCCACACGCGGCTCGCCATGCTGAGCAGCAGCCCCATCACCACAATTGCTACGAGCAGGCCGAGGTAAGTGAAGCCATGTTGGCATTTCGACGAGTCGCGCATCGTCTCACCAAGAAGCGAGCGGCGAGCCGTCTGCAGCAATCTGGTCGGTGCCGCTGTGCACATCACGGATGC